>ENA-OREN01000778-OREN01000778.1-marine-metagenome-genome-assembly--contig:-NODE-778-length-42647-cov-8.762932_pt1 | contig 42647 bp, 35 predicted proteins | sample MGYA00248624_ERZ508555 | MGnify/ENA primary metagenome ERZ508555 (study PRJEB26222, sample SAMN06267773) | marine metagenome | isolation source: Saanich Inlet, British Columbia, Canada | place... | reverse complement strand
AAATTTGTAATGGAGAGCAGTCCTCCATCTTCTCAGCGCTTCGCGCTGGATACCAAGATCCGTTTGCTTGAATTAACGCTGGATTCGCTGGGATTATGGAATCCTAAGCATAAAATTAATAAAGTTGATAATTCATTACTTGCAAAATTACCGGCTATCAAAATGGAAACATGAAGAACCTTGATTCTGTTCAGAAAGTGGATATCCATATTGTCTAACCCAAGTTAAATATGTGTTGATAAAATCTATGCATTAAAAATCAACGTCATAGAATGACGCTGTGCGGAGGTAAAATCACTAAAACGAAGGAAAATGCCAACAATGATTCGACAGCTTAAAATTCTGCAATTCATTCCACGCTGGCCTGATAGCATCAGCAGTTTGCAAATTCAGGAAAAACTTGAGTCGCGTGAAATCGAAGCGAGGTTGCGTAGTATACAAAGAGATTTAGTCTCTCTGTCATTGGAGTTTCCAATTACAGCGGATGAATCAAGCCCACGCTGTTGGTCTTGGATGGAAGAAGCGCAGACCTATGATCTGCCGCAGATGGGGGTACATACTGCTTTGACGTTCAGGATGGCCGAGGAACATTTGCAGCATGTTTTGCCAAAGAGCAGCCTCCGCTATCTTGAGCAGCATTTCCGAACTGCACAGAATGTGTTGATACAACACAAAGATCGACATATGAAAAATTGGACACAAAAAATCCATGTATTGGTGCCTGGAATGTCTGCTTTCTCACCGCAAGTAAAGCGAGAAGTACTTGACGCAGTTTATGAAGGTATTTTACGTGAACAGCAATTAAAAGTTACCTACCGTAAACGCGAAGCAGAAACTATTAAAGAATATATATTACACCCTTTGGGATTAGTGTTGCTTGGCCATACAATTTATCTGGTATGCACACTATGGGATTATGAAAATCCTGTTAATTTTGCCCTGCACCGTATGGAATCAGCTTTGTTGTTGGAAGAAAACAGGAAACAATCTGAAACATTTGATCTTGCTGAATTCGTTGATTCCGGACGTTTCAAATATCTCGTTGGAGAAGAACCTTTGGCCATTGAGTTGAGTGTCAGTTCGTTTGTTGCGGCTCGTTTGGATGAATCACCTCTCAGTGAAGATCAGGAGATTGTTTCTTTGCAAGAAAACCGTTTATTGGTCAAGGCCACGGTTCCAGACAGTTCCCAATTACGCTGGTGGATATTGGGACATGGTACACAAGTAGAGTTGTTACGTCCAGAATCCTTGCGTGATGAATGCAAGTCTTTAGTTGCTGAAATGAATCACTTGTATCAAGGTTCAAATATTTCGAAAGTCGAAAATTAAAGATGTATTTTAGGTCTACATGAAGATGTAGACCATCAGCACCGTAATTGTACGGTGCATCACAGAAGCAGGACAAACGACAAACCTGTTTCATTTTTTTGTAAACCTGTCTATAGGAGAATAATATGGCAGATTTTAATATTGCTGGTCGAATGAAAATCAGTACTCTAAAAAGTAATTTTAAGAGTTCCTTTGGAAGTACTTTGAGAGTCTACAATGGCGTTAAGTTTGCCGATGATGATGATACAGTTGGTAAAATTGCCAAAAAAACCGTTTCACGAGGTTCAGAAGTTAAAGCAAACGGACATACAAAGGTCTCAACCTTTGAAAAGGCAATGAAAGACACCTATGGTATCAAGGTGCAGATTGCCAATTCAAGTGATTCTGACCTTGTGGACAACAGTCTGTCACTGACTGCATCCGGGAAGGCTTAAGTCAAAAGTTGGACTTTCATTTAATAGACCACGTAACGTGCGTGGTCTATTAAAAACAAACACATTCTTTAAGGAGACAAAATGGGATTTTTAAACATTATTTTAGGAATGAAAGATATTGACGTTGACGGAAAAATGCACGTTGGAACTTTTCAAAAAAAATTTAAAGAAGCTTTTGGAACAGAAATCAGGGTTTATAAGGCAAAAGCTGATGGCACCCTCAATACTGGCAAGGGCTCAAAATCAGCACCAACCAAATCTACCTTGGCCAGCAATTGTGCCAAAGGCCAGAAAGTTGGGGATCTGACAATAAAAAAAAGCAAAACAGTTTCAGATATTGAAAAAGAGTTTGCTACTAAAATGGGGGTTGGTATTCAAATCATGCTTCCGGACGGGAGTGGATTTGCCGACAACAACATGCGGCTCAAAGATGTAGCCAAGGCGGTCTAATGGCTACGACTCAAGCTGGACAATCAGCGACCAGGCAGACTAAAAAGATTCAGTTTGCCAAGGCTCGGAGAATTCAACTGAGTTTGGTGTTTTTTACTCTGCCGATTATTGCCGCTCTTCTGAAAGTTTTTGCTTTTGGTCTGGTTCTGACAGTTGTTTCTTTACTGTTTTTAATCCCTCTATTCATCATGGGGTTTGATCTGGTGAAGGGGGTTGGCAATACTTTGAACATACATGAAAAAGAAGAGCCTCTTGTAAGGTTGATTGCAATGTCCCTGCTGATCGGGACATTGCTCATTGGAGGTTATAATTTTTATGCTAATTCAACATATTATAATCCAATTAACAAGCGTCAAGTTGAGGGCGGGTTTGTATCACAGTTGCAGGATAATGCGGCAATACTTCAATTGCTGATTACCGGCCAATATGAAGATCAGTTCGGAAAATCCAAAGCACATTTTCGTGAAGTGATTGAACGCAAGAGGGCAGATGCGAGAACCAGATATCTGCGTGATCGTTTTAATATTTATCGCATGTTTGGCAAGTGGAAACCTGTAAGCGGCGGTGGAAAAAGTCTTAACATCCAAAGGGTCAAAAACAGGAGAGGGAAAATGACATTGAGTACGGCGAAAAATTCGCTGAGCAAGGTCTTCTTCCGTCTCAAAGGTGAAACAGGAATTATGTATGGCTCCAGTCAGGGAGACTATACTAAATCCATGTCTTTCGGTTTTGTGAATGACCACACCCTTGAGCTGAAACTCAAAGGTGAAACCACCCGCTGGCAGCGGATGGATTATCAACTTTGATTAAGCCCAGAGGTTTGGTGTTCTGGTGTGTTGTTAGTATCAACAACACACATCATCGACATGGATCATTCAGGTTCATGTCAATTTGTTAATCAATAGAAAATGAGACATTATGCCAAATGAAATCTCAGTAAACGGCAATAAAAAGTTGAAAACCCTTTATAAGGAATTCAACAAAAATTTTCCTTACATTCGATTGAGAGTTTATCCTATGAGCGAAAAAGGAAAAAGCAGTCAATCTTCTCATAATTCAGAAAAGCGAATCTCTGAGGTCAGGACCAAAACCAGTCCGGGAGATATCAGTATCCATGGACGCACTCATGCCGGGAATCTAGAGGGGAATTTCGAGAAAATCTTCGGGCTTTATGCACAGGTTTGTTGGACGGAATCCGATGGATCAAGATATTACACCACTGGTGCTCAAGATAAAATGAGCCTGTCTCAACTAAGTAAATTGGGAGAAAAGGAGGGTTGGCAGAAAAAAGATAAGTAATTTTCTTAAATCTTAAGCTGTGATTGAATAATCAGAGCTATTTTGGGGGATTCGCCCCCTTCAACACTCATATAATGGAGAAAATTATGAGTAATGTAATACAATCCGTAGCGGTTCTTTCTGCCTATGTCATGATGGCAGATGGTAGGGAGGATCCGGAAGAGTGGGAAGCACTCAAACCCCTTGCAGAAAATCAAGGCTTTGCCTGGGATGATTTCAAAAAGGAGGTGGAAGACTCTCTTAAATCGTTGGTTCAATCAGAAGATGCATGGACAGCGGATTCCATTATTAACAGTTCTGGATATGGTTTGAATCCGGAAACAATCGAGATTTTGTTTGATGACCTGATTGATTTGGTTCTGGCTGATGGTGCGATTGATTTTGGTGAGATCGATGTTCTGGTCCGTGTACGGGAGATTTTGCGTCTCAGTGAAACTTATCTTGTTACAATTTTTGCCATGAAAGTTTCCGCAGCCGCTGCCAAAGGTAAAGTGATTGTCACACTGAATGATAGAGACAAAACACCTGATGAAATATTGCAGGAAATCAAAGCTGAAAACCAAGAAGAACTAGAGGAGGCCGCATGAGTCGTCAACATTTTATTAAACACTGCATGGAAGAAGTTTCAGTCATAGAAGCAACTATAGAAGATGATTTGCATTTTGATCCGGAACGTCAAATGATGACTGGATTTGATGGTAAACTTTATTTTGAATTATTTGGATTATTTGGAACGTATTCTAGTTGGTACACAAGTGGTAGATGGATTAAGGGACACTGGACCCGTACAAATAAATGGGTTATGGGGCGCTATCGCATGTGTAAAACAGACAGACGCAAAGGTAAATAGATTGGTAATCCAAAGTTCTTCTTCTGGAGTGCAAAGTGTAAAGCTGAATGCATCAAGCCCGGAAGAGTTCTTTGCTCCCGAACATCTGCGACGAATTCATGGTTTGTTTGAATATGATTCTATGGTCGAGTTTTCTGGATTAGCGGATTTGGAAACTGGTGTTTTAGAGTATGAAAAACATTCCGGAGCCTCCAGTGTTTTTCCTTGGGGGCCTCAGGTTGTTTTTCACACGCATCCCTGTGCTTCAGGTGCCGAGGTATATTCAGTAACGGACTTGTTTTTGTTTGCTTGTGCGCCGGCTTGGGTCAGTCTGCTTTTTAGCGAATTCCGGATTTCTGTTTTGGAGAAACAAAAGACTGAAACGGAATATTTTACTATGCTCCGAAAAAAATTGGATTATTTGCGTTCCGGAGGATATTTGCAAAAAAACAGCCGCATGAACAGTTGCTATTTCAGTTCCATTTTAGAACGGATGTTTCCTGAATTGAAAAGCATCATTCTTCATACGCAAAGAATTGATTTTATCTGCAAAACTATGAGTTTTAAATTGACGGAGTATCAGCTTTGATTTGGGTATTAGCCGAAGATATTGACTCGCATGCGGACATGGTAATTCATGCTTTGCAAAAACGTGGAGCGGAGGTATTGCGAATCAATCCGGAACGTCTTGATGAGAGGTTAAGAGAACTGAGCTTTGGTCTGGAAGCAAATGGAAAAATTGCAGGACAGTTGACTTATCTGAATCGCAGAGCAGATTTGGCCGAAGTGGATGCAGTTTTTTGTAGGAATTATTATTTCCCATTTGCCGAAGACAGTTTGGGGAAAGACGCGGATGATTTGTTGATTTCCAAAGAATTAAAGGCCGCTTTTATGAGCCTTTGTGAATGTTTAGATTGCTTGTGGGTCAATGCTCCTTGGGATATGGACATTTGTGAAAATAAGGCAGTTCAAATGCAAGTGGCACGACGTTTAGGTTTCCTTGTTCCGGAATTGCTGATCACTAATAATCCAGAAAGTCTGCAAGAATTTTCCGCCTCGCAGGATGTCGTGGTTAAGCAACTCTCTAATATTTGTGTTTTTGCAGAAAACGGAGATTCCGCTAAAGCACTCTACACTCACCTCATTACACCAGAAGACCTTGAACATCTGGAAGATTTGAAACTGTCGCCAGCATTTTTCAGTAACTTCATCGACAAGGAGTATGATGTCCGTGTGACGGTAATTGGGAAAAAAATGTTTGCAGTCAAAATATTTTCTCAGGTTTTTGATGAGTCCAAAGTTGATTTCAGGAGAAAAGAAGGTGACCACGAAATGGAAGCTTTTGAGCTTCCACAAGAGATCACTGACAAAATAATGCGTCTCATGCAACACTTCAATTTGCAATTCGGCGCACTCGATTTTGCCGTTGACCGAGAAGGGAGATACTGGTTTTTGGAAGTCAATTCGGAAGGAAACTGGTTGTGGATGGAAAGCGCACTTGACTTGCCGATTTCAGATGCTATTGCTTATCAACTTACTGTTAGTTGAACTGTTATAATTTACATGGCTCAATACAATTTTTTCATTAAAGATGACTTCATAATTAGAGGTCATTTCTGCCAAGGCAGGTGGGTAGCAACTTGTTAGTGACTGAACTAATGGATTCAGGCATTCACGGAAATGACAAACAATTGCGCCGTTCGGATTTATTACGATTGCATCATTTAAGATTGCTTAGTTAGAGTCAGAGCATTTGATCCACCTGTTTTGTTGCCAAAATAATCACTCAAGGGAAAAATGAAGGCAATCTATAAAAATTCTTGCAACTCAGCATCAATTTTTAAAATTGCTAATACTGTCTGCTATCGCTTTCGCAAGGATGAGTGTCTGCGTATTGCCGCATCTTTGAGTTATACAACAGCACTTTCCCTGGTGCCTTTGCTGGCTATCAGTTTTGCGATCTTTGCGGCATTCCCGACGTTTGAAGGAGTTCAACAGCAGCTACAGAATTATGTTTTTGATAATTTCGTTCCATCTGCAGGAGAAGTTGTTGCAACTTATTTAAATTCCTTCACTGAAAAAACGGGAAAAATGACCGCGGTGGGAATTGTTGGACTAGGTCTCACCGCAATTATGCTGCTGGCAACCATTGAAAGTGCCTTGAATCGCATCTTTCATGTTCAAGCAATTCGATCCGTTGCATCACGTTTATTGATGTTTTGGGCATTGTTGACCATGGGACCTTTAATGATTGGAGCAAGCCTGTCACTATCGACTTATTTTTTTGCGCTTACTGCTTGGTTTGATGTAATCCCAACTGTTGGTTTTGGGGCTTCAATCGGTAGCTGGATTCTGCCAAATATTATCATGATGGCGGCATTGTCATTTATATATATTTTTGTTCCCAACAGGAATGTTTCCTGGATAAATGGACTGATTGGAGCCTTTGTGGCAGTAGTCCTATTTGCCACATTGAAAAAACTATTTGGATTATTCATTTCTAATTTTCCGTCTTATGAAACGATTTATGGTGTCCTTGCGACGATTCCAATTTTCATGATCTGGATGTTTCTGACTTGGGCGGTGGTACTATTGGGAGCAATTCTGACAGCAGCCCTTGAGGACAAGAAAAGTGGTTTTATTCAGACGGATTCATTTGTCTCACCTGCTCGGCTGATGTCGGCATCATTACATGTTTTGCGGATTTTGAGAGAACAACAGCACAAAGGCGGTACTGTCCATGAGACAGAATTAAATAAAGAAATTGGCAGAAGAGCATTTTCTGAAGCAATCAAAGTCTTAGCTAAAGCAGAGTATGTTGTAGTTACCGAAGAGGGAAAATGGATTTTAGCTCGTGATTTGAAAGAGTTGGATCTCGCAGATTTACATCGGATTTTGGGGTTGGATTTAGTTGAAATAAATTCTTCCGGAAAGGAACTGCCAGCAATTATTCAGGCTGAAGAGGCCAGAAGTGTGTCCATGAAAATATCTTTGGCTGAGGTGTTGAGTACACGAAAATGAAATACTATACGTTAATACTCCGCCCTTCATTATCTTGCAATAGTGTGAAGACAGTCTCTCATTTACAAAGTCAGAGATTGGTGAAGATTTCAACTAGAGTCAGCTGAAAAAGTTATTATTACTCAATTTAGCGACGAACATCTTTTACGCATTCAAAACAAAGAGGAACTATGAATCATTCAGGACATGTTGTTGGAGGAATTCTCGCAGGGGGTGCAGTATGTTTTTTAGCATCAACAACCGGTAATGTTGAACTTGGTTGGGAAACTTTAACGGAAGTTACTAAATCTCCTTTGTCTCCAACACAGAACACTAAGACTGTGCTTGGTTTGTTTACTACTACTCTCTTTATGGCACTTTTTCCAGATCTTGATATTCAATCAGTATCACAACGCTGGTTTTTCAGAATAGTTTTTGTTTTGCTGGGCGTGATGCATTTTACAGGAAGGCATGATCTTTTTGTCATTGTTGCCTTTTGTGCAATCCTGCCGGTACTGCATCAACACCGAGGCTGGACACATTGGAAAATTACACCTTGGGCGATTGCACTATTTCTCGCTGTGGTACAGGAGTATTTTCTTGCACAACAGAGAACGTATGGTGGGTTTGCGTGGGACAACGTATTGGAACTCCTACAGAGCTACTGGCTTTTTGTCGTCGCATGTGTTGCTGGCCACTACATGCACCTTTTTCTTGACGCACCCAGTATGCGCTGGCTCAAGTTTATCAGTAACGATGCAAACCATCACTAGCAGGAGATCTTATGTTTCCATTTATTACTATCCGCTTATTATTTTTGTTTGCTCTTTTTGCATTTGCTTACTACGCAGGTTCTCAACAGTGGGGTGTTGCGGAGTTCTCAGAGATGTTTAGCAATATAAAATTATAAGGCTTATTTAACCCTTGTGGATAGCTTCAAAGAATCTTGATGAAGATTTAATACTTAGTGAAATGACTCAACACTTATGAATAAATTATTGTTAACAACTCAGATGCCCTTACAGAAATAATATCAGGATTCACTGTGCTCAGCACCCACCGTCCTGTGTTGGTTAAGAATATTGACGACCTACAGCACAAGGGTAGTTTTGTAGAGGAAACAGGAAAGAATGAGAAAGAATTGAGGCTTGAATTGGTCAAATAAATAAGGATATGGTGATCACATTTAATAATTTAAATTCTCAAATGTAGGAGTGTAAATGCAACCAATTATAATTTTTATGAATTTCAGCTATGCCATTGGCGGTGGGATGATCACACTGGTTTTTATGTACTTTGGTTACAAGTGGCTGGATCATCTGACACCATTTGACACAGGAGAAGAATTAAGTAAGGGCAACCAGGCGGTAGGACAAGTCGTCGGTAGTATTTTCATCGGCATCGGTGTGGCAATCGGGCTCGTGATTGGATTGGGATTAAACTGATGTTGAGAAAGGCTCTTATACTAGCACTTATTTTTGGTTTTAATCTGCCACTTTTTGCGGGAGAAATGCCTGAAGTTACAGATCGTCATTGGACAAGGGATTATGATCAATACTTCCGCAAGTATTCCAAACGATTTTTTGGACCTGCTTTTGATTGGCATTGGTTCAAGGCACAAGGCATAGCAGAATCCGGTCTTCGTGCTAATGCCCGTAGTTGGACAAACGCAAAAGGTATTATGCAGTTGATGCCGCGTACATTTGCTGAATTAAAAAAAAAGAATCCTGATCTAAGAAAAGTAACGGATCCCAGATGGAACATTGCTGCTGGAATATATTATGACTCATATTTATTTAAAAAATGGAAAGAAGACCGTGTTATTTTGGATCGTGTCCGCTTCATGTTAGGCAGCTACAATGCCGGTTTCAGTACTATTCTCAGGGCTCAGAAAATCAGTAGAAATAATGGTTTCAGCGGTAAGGACTGGGATAGTATCAAATCAATCGCACCTAAGGTCTCTCGATGGCGTGACAAGGAAACGCTGGGATATATCAACAAAATTGAGGTTTTGATGGGAGATTCCGCAAAGCAAAATAAGGACTGGAGCTGGTGGAAATAAGAATTATCAATATGGTTTGTCACTATATATTCATTTTTTTCTTTATGAGCACTGAAATAGGAGTATCAAGTTTATCATCAATGATGCAAACCATAACAAGTGAAGAGTTCTATACATATTGTTAAAGACAATAATTGACCCTGAATATTAAAGCAGTTGATAAAATTCAATTTTTGTTTAATAAGGAAAGAACTTAAATACAATAGATAAGATTGAAAGATTAATTAAATGATTAAAATAATTAAAAAACCAATTGAATTATTTATTTTAATAAATACTCTAAATCTTATTATACCCCCAAGTAAAGAGAATAATATTAGATTAAAGAAAATAATACGTAAACATATTGGACCTGCTTTTATAGACCAACAAGAATTGGCAAAAAAAATATTAGAACCTCTTAAAAATGAAAAAATAATTGCCCTTGCAACTGAAAGCATAAAAATTCTGGAAAAAGAAAATAAAGATACCAAGAACGAAATTTTTTTGATAATAGAAAAAATAATTTTTTCAGGTCACGAAATTTTTAAGGCTGAAAGAATGTTTTATGATCTTGCCAAAATGCATCTTTTTGATAAATCTTTACGAATATCTCCGAGCATTGAACTTTTAGAATACCTCCATGTCCTGAGTTATGCATCCAAATCAGCCGTCGAATCTTTGAAAGATATTATTAAAATCTGGAAAAAACATATGGGGCCAGATGTCTTCTATTATTATAATGAAGCACAAAAAAACTTGCTGAATCTTTCACTTGAGGAGCGGTTGTTAAAGATTGGAAATAATCTCCAGAACATGAGTTCACTTTGTAGCGAAGAAAAAGATAAAATTTTATTAATGGTTGATGAAATTTTATGTGCAGACAATATAATAACTAAACAGGAGTCAGTTATTTACAAAATTCTTGTGGACAATCTTGAAGTGGTATCCACCATAGATGAACATTTTGAAAAGAAAAATATAAAACGATTTTGCACAGAAATAGTACTTAACCAAAACTTCCAAAACTTTATTAACATATTTATAATATTTTCCAGTGTCATTGTTGGAATAGAAACCAATAAGAAGTTTATATTTGAATTTGGCCTTTCATTCCAAATTATTAATCTCGTGATCCAATATATTTTTGCAACAGAGATTATAATTCGTTTTTTGGCAAGATGGGACAATCCAAAGGTTTTCTTTTTTGATGGTTGGAATATATTTGACTTAACTCTGGTTGTTTTTTCTTTTCTGCAATTTGGGACTTTTACATACGTCTTGAGATTGTTAAGGCTGGCACGTTTAGCCAGGATTCTAAGAGATGTTCACCAGCTTAGGATAATTTGCCTTTCACTTGTGCACAGTATAAAACCAACAGGATTTGTGTGCCTACTTTTATTTTTGTTAATTTATGTATACGGCATCATCGGTCATACAATATTTTCAGCAAACGATCCAATTAACTTCGGCAGTCTGGCAGTTAGTATGAGTTCACTTTTGCAGACAAGTTTTGAGGGCTGGAGCGACATATTGTTTATCCAGATGTACGGGTGTAAAGATTACGGATACACGGGTTATGGGCACCTTTGTAACGAGCCTGTATCTCAGCCTATAGTGTCACTTATTTTCTTTCTTTCATTTATTGTGATAAATGGTTTAGTAATAATGAACCTTATTATTGGCATCATTTTAAGTAATATGGAAATCGTAAAGGCTAAAATGAGTGAAGAAGACGATATTGAAGATACAATGCTAAATATCGAAAAAGTTTTTAGTAAAATTAGAAGTAAAAAATTTGAAAAAATGTTCCAGGATAATGAAAAATAGATTTGAATTATTTCTTATATAGCAAAATTGAAATTAGTATAAGGAGAAAGCTATGCAACCCATTATTATTTTGATGAATTTCAGCTATGCCATGGGCGGAGGGCTAGATCTAGACTCCGCTAAGAGAAGGTTGTAACATGAAAACACGAATCTGGATGATCCTGGAAGGGCAAGGGGAGGACCGAGTCACTCAATTTTTCCAAAGGGGAATTACAGCGTTGATACTGCTGAATTTTGTAGCACTTGTTTTAGAGTCTGATGCAGATATTCGGGTTTTATTCAAACAGCCCTTTGCGGTCTTCGAGGTGCTTTCGATTGCGATATTTACATTGGAATATCTAGCGAGGATCTGGAGTTGTACTGAGGATTCGCGTTACCGTCAGCCTTTCCGCGGAAGGTTACGCTTTGTTTTTACACCTATGGCCTTGCTGGATTTGCTGACGATCTTCCCATTTTACATCAGCTTGGCGTCAGACACCCGCTCCCTCCGTTTGTTTCGTTTGTTCAGAGTGTTACGGATATTGAAATTGGCACGTTATTCCAACGCCCTCAATCTTTTTGCTCAGACCTTCAGCAAAAAACGAGACGAACTCATGGTTGGGCTCGTCATTATGCTTGGGCTTTTGTGTGTCACTTCCAGCCTGATGTACTTTGTGGAGAATCCTGCACAGCCGGAGCAGTTTTCCAGCATTCCCGCGGCGATGTGGTGGTCGGTGGCTACTCTGACCACGGTTGGATATGGAGACATCTATCCGATCACCGCCATGGGACGCTTGCTTGGGGCAGTGTCCGCCATCTTCGGCGTGGGGCTGTTTGCCCTTCCTGCTGGAGTTTTGGTGTCCGGGTTTATGGATCAAGGAGAGCAAAAGAATGAGCTAGAACCAGACTCACGTTCAGGAGAGCCGACTCCTCCCTTTATTCAGCTTTGGCTGGAGCAACGAGGAGAGGTGAGGATCGTTCAACAGGATGAGCAGATTGTGGCAATGGCCTTGAAGCAAGGGAAGGTGGTTTGGGAAGGGCAGGCTGTTCCGGACACGTCTAGGGCTGTGGTGTCCCTGGAACAAACCATACGTCGCCAGCTGGGAAAAACAGTGGAAGCGCAATTTTCACCTCGCTTGTAACCATTTGAAAAGTAGATGCCCTTTAAATCGTTTATATCACTTAGAATTACTTGTAGAAGAGTAATTCTACAAGACTCATAATCATTAATAAAAAGAGGAATCATGTTAGAAACATATGGACAAGCATTAAAGAGAATTGAAAAGAAATTTGATTCAGAAGATTTAACTGGCATCGTCAGGGATTGCGGGCTGCTCGTTGAAGGCATTGTCGGGCGTGCATTTCAGGATTTTCATACTCACCTGCAGAGCATAGGAGAGAAAAAGAATTTTTTTGAGTTTGAAAGGAAACAGGCGGAGAATCCTCCGGAAAAAGGTGTTCCATACGCTCGATTTGTTCAGATGCCTACGATGGGGGTTGCAATGAGATTTTATCCGCAGTTAAGTAAATTGTTTCCGGATCATCCCTACATGGACATTGCAGTCATCAAGAATATTCAGGTGGTCAATACTTGGCGTAATAATGTCAGCCATACTCCCCCAATTGAGCCGGATGACAATGACGCAGAGGATGTGATAAGCGCGACAGAAGCAATTTTGGATAAACTTAGTTTGCGCAATCAAAGTGAAGATGTTACTGGAATTCCAATGCAGCACTTTTTAGTATTAGGCGCGATTCGGGAAAAATCTGAGTTGAATTTGAATGAGGTGTCATCTACAGATTCGCACTTCAAAATTATCATCAAAGATGCAGAAAAACTTATTCCACAACTTATGCAATTGATGCTTGACCGGAGATATTCGAAGATGACAATTGAGCAAAAAAATGCCTATTTGTGCCGTCTCGAATCATCTTCACAGAGTTTGGAAATAAAAGATTATTTTTCCATTTTTGAAGAAACCGGCATTCTTGAAGAGTTTACAGAAACCAATCTTGAGAGGAATATAGCTAAAGTATTCAATTCTAATGATAAGGATATTGGTAAGCGTTTGGTTATTGCCTTTGTTGGGGTTTTGAATGATCTTTCTTCAAAATTGGAAAACAAAAAAGGAGAAGGATTATTGGATTTTATCAACATGGTTCGGATGAAATATTTGGAAGATAATCAAATCAATGAAAGGGATAAAATCATTCTGGAAGAACTTGCTAAACAGAAAAATTTGACTCCGGAAGGTTCTATTCAACTCATTGATAATGTTGTAGAAGCTATCCAAAAACACATCCAAATCTATCAAACATTTACGGTTCCTCAACAAAGCGAGTCAGTGTCGGCTACTCAGGATAGTGAAGGGATATTGGTCAAGAACATTCAACAAGGTATTCCACTTGAGATGATCCGTACAATTGCAAACACTCTAGCTTTCGAAGGCGATGTTGATGCGCTTTACCAGAAGCACGGCGCAAATTTCTTGGCTGCCGGAAAGAAGAAGGAAGACGAAGCGCAACAAAAGCTGGAGGAAGAATTAGTGGAACTGATCAGTATGGGAACACCACTGGTGGTACTCCGGAAAATGGCTAAGCGAGGAAATTACTCCGGAGATATTGAGGCGCTGTTTCAGTCCCACGCCCCTCAAGAAGAAGAGGATGAAGAACTCATGGTCCCAGAGGAAGAAGAATTATCAAGAAGCACTGCGGATCGTGAAGGTGAGTTTTTGGATGTTATTCGCATTGCTATGCAAGGTGGAGAAATATCTGCCAAAATGCGGGAAATGATGCAGGTTAAACAATTAGAACTGGGGTTTAGCTTTCAGCGCGGACAGGAGTTGGAAGAACAAATTCGAAATGAGATATCATTGCAGTTAGCACAAACACAGTTATCTGAGGAAGCTCAAGATGAAGAAGAGAATGCGGATGCGGATGATTCAGAGCAAACTGTAACAGATTTGCCCTCTCCGCAATACTTAATGCCTTATATCACTAAAGCCTTGGAAACTTTTGGAGTACCGTCTTCAGTAGAAAATTTGATGCAGCAATTGGCTGAAGATATTGAGGTGGATGCAGAACTATTAAAAATAGAGCAACAGGGAAAAGACGGCATTACTGCATTTCAGTTTCGGGTGGAGTGGGCTTGTGACACCCTTGAACAAGATGGTAAATTGCATCGGACTCCAGATAATTTATTCGCTCTTGGTGTGGTAAAAACTGGAGATGGGGAAGGTCTTAAATCTCAGGTTCCGTCTCCAATGAAAATGAAAATTATTGTCCTCGAAGCACTCAAGAATTTGGAGCATACTGTGGATGTTTTTGAACTTAAGAAATCCATACTTTCAGGATTGGAAATTTCTGAGAAGGCCTTAGCATTCAAAAGCGAAAAATCAAATACACCGGTTTTTGATGAAAGAATGCGCTGGGCGCGTAGCGCACTCAAGCAGGATGGCGCTGTTTACAATCCGGAACGTGGAAAATGGGCTGCTGTGAAATTAGAGGAACAAGAGCCAACAGTTCCGCAAGTCGGGATGGCTTTGGAAATCAAGCCTGAAACCCTTGTGTCAGAACTGGTTGATTTGGTGCAGCAGCAGTTGAATATTAATATTAGGGTGTATCGGTCAACTTCTGCACGCGGTAAGTTAGCAAATGCTCAAGATTCCTTGGAAATCGTGGCGGCCGACGACGTGCGGACGGTTTATGTAGATCCGCTGAAAAAGGTGGGTGAGATCGAAAAACAGTTTGCGGAACAACTGGGTTTGGGAATTCAAGTCATGAATCCGGATGAAGAAGGGTTCGCAGATGACGACGTGACTCTAAATGAATTGGCCGATCCAAGCTTTTCTACCGGGCGTAAATCTCTTATCCAAATTGAAATGGATGGTGAAGTAGTCTCGGCACGTTCAGTTGCCGATCTTTACATAGAAGTCGTAACTGAGCTATTGGAAAAGGAAATAGATTTATCTTCCTTACTTCCTTTTAAAATTGGTTATACAAAACATCTTTTGTCAGTAGATGGTATGAATTTTAATGGGTTACCCTTCGAGAAATCTACCAAACTTGGAGGAGTTGTCATTAATACTACTCCTACCACGAGGGCAAATGGAATTAAGCATATAGGGAAATTGCTTGATGCACTTGGAATTAATTGGCAGGAAACGGATATTGCTGATGAAACATCAGCAGTTGAAACAACCACTGAAGAAGATCAAGAGGAAGCTTCTGAGGAAGTATCAGATATTACATCAACTTCGAATACATCATATTTGGAAAATGATTTCAAGATTGTGCCATATCGAACTGCAAATTTCCAAATTGAGTTGGAGGACAGGATGCTTCATCTTGTCCCAAAAGAAGAAATATTAGAATGGGTAGTGGCGGTGACAAATATAGAGACACCCGTGCACATGACGGTCGTCACATCTCGTATTTGTGAAATGGCAGGGATTGGACGAGCCGGAAGCAGGGTCAGTGAGGCTATTAAAAAAGCTGCAAGTCTTGCAAAAAGGCGAGGTTTGTTGCAACGTCGCGGTGACTTCCTGTTTGATAAAAACTACTCATTGACCATACGCAACCGGGATTCTTTCGAAGCATCTGAGAAAAAATTTGAGTGGATCAGTAATGAGGAACTGCAAATAGCACTTCTCCATCAAATTCGTTTGGGTGAAACTCTAACTAAAAATTCTGCGGCACGCTCGGTTTTCCGGAGTTTGGGTTTCGGTCGTGTGACTTCGGCGATGGATGCCGTTATGGAAACTGTGCTGAAACAATTGCGTCGGAAAAACATTATTGCTGAAACAGGATCCGGAGAACTAATACTTTCCGGTGATGAGACTGGAGAGAGTGATGTAGGTGCTGAAGGATGATATACGATTGCTAAACCGTCATCTGAAACTCACTATTAATGAGGAAGGCGGAATTTATGAATTACTATTCAGGACGCAATGTTTCAGGTATTTTGGATTATTTTTGGAAAACATCTTATTGGGCTATTTTCAAGTTTCAAACCGCCTAAACACGGTCATAAAGTTTAAAAACCATGAAATACGAAAAAAACCATGAAATACGAATTCTCAACAAATAACAGTTTGACTGATTTCGAAGAAGTGAATACGCAAAATCGAGTTTACCTAAGCTTTGCCAGTGATCCGCAAGAGAATATATTTTCACAAAAGCACCGTGGATCTAAGTTTTCCAGTGCGACGGAAACATTCATCGGCAATTTGGATTTGTTGGAATTGGATGATTCCATTGAGGCAACAGCGGTTTTGCATGTGGTACAGGGCATGGTACCGCTGGATGGAGCCACCGCTTGTTTTGCGTTGGGAAAATCAAAAACAGAATTGGAAAGCAAGTCATGGCAATATTTAATGAAATATATTGGAGAAATTGAAAGAGGGTTCACTCGACCACCTTTTTTGCATTCTCTTTATGCTTTTTATTATGCGACTACAATGTCTGCCAAAATTAACTTTCCTGCACCGGAAGATTTGACGGAGCGGAACTGTTTTGTATTGGATAGCTACCATGAGGCATTGGAGGCAGTACTGTCTATGGAGAGGATTAAAAATTTTGAATCACCGTATCATTTTATAGAGTTGATTCCAGAAAATATTTCTATTTCTGCACAAGAGGAAGAAGTCAAGAATGAGGTCGCACGCTATTTTACACAGGATTTTCAGAAGGCAGAAAGTTTTGAACTGGAACTACCGCTAAAACATTCTGTACAAGCGGCAAAATTCAGTAGGCAATCTATGCTTGCGCTTCAGGATCCTCAATCGGCATTGTTTAAGTTTTTTACACGTAATCCGATGCAGTATCCCGGAGAAAGCGGAGAGCGTTCATTCCCCTGCACTTATGTCCACAATTCTGACAAACGCGGTGAGGTTCACGAACACATCATCAGCGTACCACCGACCACGGACTTTTACCTCAAAGGCTTGGCAAACTTACTGGAAGAAATGGAAGACCATGCTAGAGAAAAGTTGGGAGAGAAACCTAGAGCAAATGACAATCCACGCCCAACTTATGACTATAACGATCCCTGGTATGATGAACGCCACGCTCAGTATTCCATTCTGGACACTCCAGGAGACGGCTCCCGGCTCGAACGTGGTGATATTATGGAAGCCCTCTGGTTTTACGGATGTCCACTCAAAACCATTAAGGCTAAACACATAACAACTTCAATTGTGATTCCCCTGTGGCCACCGTTAGCATTTCGGAAAGAATTAGAAAATATGGGGAATTGGCAACCATTTGCACACGACGCACATGCACTGCGTGAGTTTTTACCATATATGGAGGATATTTTTAAGAACACTGCACGATCCAGTGAATATGGGGAACCTTTACAGGCTTTTGAATATCGGAATAATGTTCAGTTAAATCTTGATCCGAAGCACATCCTCGATGAGGGACCAGCGGTGGACATCGTCCGCAAAAAAGGACTGGAACGGACGGAATACATTTTGGACAATTCAGAATTAAAACTGAGGATATTCCTGTATGAATATGGTTTGGGTTTGCTGGAAGTCATCATTAAACCTCCAGTATATGAGTGCTCCATTTTTGATACTCAATGGCTGGAGCATTGTATTACTTTGACACATTTGGATCATTTGTTAGCTTCAACTCTTGAGACAAAAAAATTAAAAGCAGAAATTCCACACAAACATTTTGCTTGTACTACGTTGACTCAATTTAATTATGAGGGAGGACATCTGCAGAATGGTCGTTCTACTGGGGGAGGTGTGCAAATGATGGTAGAAGATGTTGAACCTATTTTCAAAAACCTGCCATTTAATGAAAATATGGTGACTATGCAAACGGTGATTGATGAAACAAGCAAACGACATTATTACTGTTCAGCAACTTCGATTCTCAACTTTGACGATATTGCAGGACAGGCAGAGCATGATCTGGCACATATAAACTCAAACGTCATTTTTAATATGGTACTGGCACAACGTTTTATGCTTTCCAAATCTCGACAGGATATCGTGCTTGCAGAATCACAGTACAACAACCGCCGCTATAATCTTACTGCTGTTAAGTGGTTTAGCAACTGGTTCACCCGAAAGACTGATGAATCTCATATTGAGATCAGTGAACTTAGGGATCAAATACAGCACATGACTACTAATTCCTGGTTCAACGTCATCAGCAATTCAACCGCATTGCAGCAAATATTTGAGAAATTACGTGAGCAGATGAAAATAGAGGAATTTTACCAGGAGGTACAGGATCGTTCTGGAGATTTAGACGGACTTATAACCAAAAAACAGGCTCAAGTTCAAAGCCGTGTTTTTGATATTTTTACATTTATCATGTCTCCACTCAATCTAGTGATCGGGTTTGTAGGAGGTTACCAATTTACCCAATTCAGTGAAAAGGAGAATCCGGTTCCTTTTTTGCCTTTTTCAATTAAAAGCGGTTGGGAGGTTTTCAGTATTTATTTATTTTTTTGGGGGTTTATTTTTCTTGTAGTGTGGCTAATTTACAAATGGAAGAGCGTGAAAGGATGAAGTGAATTTTCTGAAACAACTAATATAAAAGGATATTTACATCCTTTTTGTTTAATCCAAATTTTTTGTATGGAGAATTGAAATGAAAAACCTGTTTGCTTTGATTGGATTGGCGGCAATTGGATATGTGGCTTTTCTATTAGTTCAAGAATCACCACTTGAGACTGAACCGGAATATCTTCCTGAACAGGAGGTGCAGGTTGAGTCAGAACCAGAACCAGAACCAGAACCAGAACCAGAACCAGAACCGAAAGCACCACCGGTACCTGTAATTTTGCCTTTGGAACAATTGAAAAAGACCAACCGCTGCCCTGATTGCAACTTGGAAAAAGCGGATTTACACGGCATGAAATTGGAAGGTGCAAATTTGAGTGGCGCAAATTTAAGTGAGGCAAATCTGAGTGATGCAGATCTGAGTGGTGCCAATTTGAGCAGGGCCAATTTGATTTGGTCAAATTTGAAAGGGGCTAACTTAACAAACGCCGATATTGGCGGAGCCGATTTCCGGGGGGCGGAACTCGCCGGTGCAATGAGTCCTAATGGGACGAAATGCACACAAGACACTGGTAGTGAATGTCTTGAGTAGCAAAGCTATTAGTACAGGTTTTCTAGATTATGAGAAAATATTAGATTAAATGAAAATAAATCGTTATTTATCTGATTTAACTCTTAATTCAGTCAACCAATTTAATGTGAATTAGTCAACTTTGTAAGGAGAAGACGATGAAAAAAATATTATTATTAGGATTGACTGTGAGCCTTTTCGGTTTCACTACATTACAGGCACAGGATTGTGCAGGTACAGGTTGTTTCCCACAAGAAGTACAAGACCAATGTACCAAGAATTTTAGAGAAGGATGTGTTGATTGGGGAAACGGTATTTTTTATGCTGTGGGCTTGGGTGTTCCAAATCCTAAATTCAAAAGTATTGCTCAACGCAATTATTCTGCTGTGGTTGCAGCTGAACAAGTAGCCATGAGAAATTTATTGCGATTAGTCGAGACGACTCAACTTGATTCAGAAACAACCGTGCTGGACGGGATGTTATCTAGCGATAGTATTCGTACTAGAATCAGCGGTAAACTTCGACAAGTACAAGTTGTGGGTGCTCCAAGATATATGTCGGATGGTTCGGTAAATATTACCATGAAAATGCAAATGGGTGAGGTGATTGAAGTCCTTGCTTCTGATCCGGGAATAGCGGCGTTTTCTGTGCCTTACGAAATAAAGGGACAGCAAGCCTCTGGCAATAGTGCTAATTCGACTTCAGCAGCGGGTGTTTTTACTGGTTTACTGATTGACGCGCGAGGAACTGAAATTAGTCCTGCGTTGAGCCCTAAAGTTTTAAATGAAGATGGTGATGTGATTTATGGATATGCAGACGTTGATCGTCAATTTTCTCTTGATCAGGGAATGATGGGCTATCTCAAGGATCCTCAGTCAGCACGTTCCAATGACCGAATAAAGGGGCGCCCCTTCGAAATAAAAGCTTTGCGGAGTTCAGGAAAAAACAATGCCGATCTGGTGATTTCCAATGCGGATGGTATCCGGTTGAGGCAAATGAATAGAGAACAGGCTTTTTTACGTGAAGCAAGGGTAATGGTGATTTTAAATTAAAAAAGTACTGAATTATGGTAGACATTTACTTATTCAGTAATTTACTTAAATCCATTCGTAATGGAAAAATACTTAAAACTAATATCCAAAACTTAACACTAAAAAATTAAAGGTAGTTATGAAAACAAAACAAATATGGTCAACAGTTACGATTCTATTCCTGATTTTTATGGTGGGATGTGCAGCAAAGCAAGCACCACGAAAAAAACAGGGTGAAATGGATACGCCTGCCTTTCATACATTACGTGGTGATGACATGCTGTTTCGTCAAGATTATCCTGCAGCAGCAAAATCCTATGAGCGGGCATTGAGTCTAAAATCCAGCTATTCTCCTGCATTATCCGGAAAGGCGGTTACAACAGCGTATAGTGCTAAAAAAAACGGAAATGAAGAAAAGATGAAAACTGGTCTGGAAATGATGGAAGACTTAATTGAACAAGCATCCGATTCTGCTCAGTCAGATAAAGATAAAATACGCGTTCACACTTATGCAGTACAGGCATATTGGGAATTGCAGTTTCCTGAAGACGAGTGGTTTGAAAAGGTTAAAAATCATTTTGAAGAAGCAATCGAGCTGAATCCAAGAGCGTCCTCTCCATATTTTTTCATGGCACGTGCAGAGTCAGCTCGTTTCAATTATTCCGGTGCGGCTTCACATTACAACAAGGTTCTTGAATTAAGGGGAACATTCAAGGAGGAGGCAAATCGTGAATTGGAAATTGTACAGAAAATCCAACGAGCACAACCAGGAAGTGATTTTGGTAAAATTATCGCCTGGATTCCAGAAATAAGCAAAGCAGATGTTTCAGCGCTTTTTATTGCAGAACTGCGTCTGGAGCGTTTGTATCACGATGCAAGCAAAATAAAAGCGAAGGGTTTTGAGGCACCAAAAAAGCAGCAGGATTTTCAACCGGAACTCACAACTGGAAAACGTTTGGCAACCGATATCGAAGGTCATCCAATGCAAAACGTGATTGAAGACATTCTTAGGCTTGGAGTACGGGGTTTAGAAAATGATCCAGCTGCTCGTTTTTTTCCAAATAAAAAAATCACCAGAGCAGAATTTGCACTAATGATCCAAGATGTGTTGGTCAAAGTTAGTCGTGACCGTAAAATCGAAACGCAATTTATCGGTGAGTCTTCTCCGTTTCCAGATGTGCGCCCAGATTTGTATTATTACAATGCTGCACGTGTTGTTGTTTCCAGAAATCTGATGCAGGTCAGCCGAAAAGCAACTGGGGAATTCGGTCCTAGTGATCCTGTTTTAGGTGCAGATGCGCTTTTAGTACTGCGTGATTTAAAGGAAATGTTGTTGTCATATACACGTTGATTATTTTTCAAAAAGTTTCTCAGACAAACACAAAATTTTGTGGATTTATCTTTTGACAAAAATCCACAAAAACGGTCGATAACTTGAGCATAATTTATTTTTTTACAAAACATGATTAACCACGCCAAACAATAGGTTGAGTTTTGAAAAAACCGAACTACCAAATTAAATTTATTGCATTTGTAATTATGGCAACGAATATGTTCTTTTTATTGAATGTATCGTTAGTGTTTGGTGCGGATAAATATAATTGGCCTCCCATTGATGGAGGGCCGATTGTGACACTGCTCGGACCAATTTACGAAACTGGTAGCGAAACGAAGGCATTGCCATTTAAGGCGCTTGAAAAAGCAATGACTTCCTTAGTGGAAAGACAACCACTGTTTCTACCGGAATTATATCAAACACTCATTTCTGGATTGGAACACCAACTTTTCCGTCCTGGTTACTCGAATGATGAGGAATGGGGAAGTATCAAAAATTTGGGTAGCCAAGCGAAAAACTACGATCCGGAACGCATTGCAGGAATTCTTGCAACAAGCGAATACCGAAAACCTGGACTTGAAATGGCAATCAGAATGCAGCCTGTATCTGAGAAGAATCCTGATACAGTCACACTGGAAGGTTACCGCTTTGTTTTTAATCCGGACGGCAAAGGACAAGCTGAGTGGTACACGCAGGAAGTCAAGTTGAGGAATAGAAATACAGAAGATGCATTTCGGAAGGCTATAAACTGGTTGTTGGTCAAACCTTTTTCTCTGGTGCAAAAAAGTTTAGCCCTGGAAAATCAACAAATACTGATCTGGTCAGACAATGTTACTGCAGGGACACTCTTGTTTGCAGATAAAAAATTTAATGCAGATGCAGAGCCTGTCCGTAAATACACACTAGACATCTGTATTCAAACGGGGATATGTCAACCTATCAAAATGGAGGGTAATGATTACGCTATTGTCTCAAATATAGAGAATGCACAAACTATCTGTCAAATGTTTGGACGTGAAGTGATTGATGAAAATACTCTGCTTCGTCTGGCTTTGAACGATGAAGGATTGGAAAGTTTGGGATTGGACAGCATAGATGTTTGGCACAGTGGAGATGAAGCTGGTCATTTTGAAGAAGAATATAATCACTGGTATTTTGTACCGGCAAAATCTGGGGTGGTCTGGTGCCAAATCCCTAAAAACGAAAAATCACCTATTTTTACGGAACATCAACCAAATTATCTATTGGAAAAAAATGTTTTGTCACTTGCTGTTTATCAAAATCAAAAATCGGGAGGCTATTTACGCTTTGGTGAAAGTATGGTAGTGGAACGTCTCGAACAAGGTCTTGAGCGATTCAATGTCAACAAATTTTGGGTTGTAGAAAATCCGTTTGCTACTGATATTGAGGAGAAAAAAACTATAGATATTAGAGATTATCCCATCAGCAACTCATCTGTTTACGTTGAGAGAAACACCATGGATATTGTTTTCAAATGTCGACCAGAAGTAGATTGTGATTCTTTTGAGAAAAGTGTGCCAGTCTATAGAATAGGCTACCGCAAAGGTCGAGTTTTTGGACACAGTTATGGGGGTGGTTTTATTAAAAACAATATTGACTACGACCAATACAATGAAGATGCTCAATATGGGACAGTTTCTGTCTTTAGTAATTTATACTTTGACTACTCATTTGAACAGCCATTAAGAATACTTCCTGGGTTTCGCTGGTCTTTTATGGCAAGGTTGGACATGACTGGTTACTCACAAACGGTGCATGACACTCCAACTTATGATGATAGTGAGACTAAAAAAGAAAAAACGACAACTATACTTCAACTTGTTGCTGGAGCGAAGCTAAGTTATTTTTTAGGAGTAGCAGAATTGTACATTGGGTCAATGGCCAATTCCGGAGGAAGTGGAAATTATTCAAATTCCAGTACGTCAAATGATTCTGAAACATCCGAAACAACGTATTACACAGTTTACTATGAAAAAGTAAGGATTAAAAGTGGGGTAGTCCCGTTGTTGGGCATAGCTTTCACGTGGTAGTTTTAAACACATCTAGGGTTTAAAACCGCTTTAATTGAAACTGTAGTACTCAGTTAAGGTTGGGAATGTGTTTGAAAACCTGTTACTGGAAACCAGACTTTGCCAGTTCTGAGTTTGTTATTTTAAGTTTAATTTTTCATCAGTAGTATTGAAATTTTAATTATTTATATCAAAGGAGAATGATGCATTCTTTAAAAACCTTGCTAAAACTGGCTCTAATTGCTTGCCTTGTCTTGTTTGTTAACATTGCCGGGGCCCAAACCTACACTTCCGTTCCAGTAGAATATGTAAACGGTTGGAGTTTGAAATTTCAGGATGCGACCGAATTAGAGTTTAAAAAATCTGCAGGAAAAATTATTTTGCAATGGAAGGGTGTAAAGCATCCTTGGTTATACACAAAGCCTCATGAGGTTGAGGCAGACAACTTTGCGGCACTCAATACATTAAATTTTGACAGTTACAGCAAAAAAAATTACTCACCAATTTTGAAAGCCTGGCAGAAACGAAAAAAAGAGTACAGTGGTCGTGAAAAAATTCGCTATGCTAAAGAAAAAGAGAGCTACGACATAGAAATTGAAAGCGCTAAGCTTAAACTTGTTGAAGATCTTGCTGAATGGAAACTGCGTAAAAAGGTGTTTGATGAAAAAGAAAACGCACGATATCAAAGTGAATTGAAAATTGCTGAGAAGGAGGTTGAGAATGATCATGCGGAATGGGAAAGCGAAAAAGCGGAGTTTGACCAAGAAGCGAAGACTGATTATTTGGAAGACAAAGCAGAATATGATGAGAAGTTATCGGATTATAAAAAGGAGAAAAGAGAAGAATGTGATTTAAAAACTTTTGGTTGTCCGGATAGACCGGATATGCCTTATCCAAAAAAATATCCAGAAGCAGAACCAAAAACAAAAAATGTGGTGCCGTCAGCTCCTTTTTCTGAACCGGAACCTCATTTCCTTAAGCCATCACCTCCAATCCAACCAAGCGATTTTACTGAGTTGAAACCAGATGTCAATCTCAATCCGGCTTATCAGGTAACAGGGCTGGCCCTCCATCTTTCCAGAAATAGCTGTCCTACAGGAAAATTTCGTTTAGAAACCAATCCTGGCAAAATATATTTTGTCAGTAGTCGAGCAGAAAAAATCAATTCATCCTCACCGTGGTCAGAGTCTTCAGTCCTAATTCGTTGTTTGGTATCCACTAAATCCGGAAGATCGTTGTTGCGATTGACAATTGATAAAGATCGTCTGGTAGCTTTGTTATTGGATCAGCCTATTGCGGAGATTAAACTGGTTCGAGTAATATCTCCGGCATTGCGTAAATTTGATAAAGAAATTTCAAAGCGCGACATGTATTTGAAAAAACTTGATTTCAGCAAAGAACCAGTGGAAGCAAGCTATTGGAATAAAGTCGAACGTACAGCTCTGGATGTAGTTTACGAAATGGCTGGTAAGAAGAAAAATTTGCTAAAAGTGAGTTCGACGCTTCCGGTTTTCTTATATGATCCAATGGAGAAAAATCTGGATCGCCTCATTACACGAGTCAATTTGTTTCAAGTTAGAAAACTTGGAGATAAAAAGGTGCTGCAACTTAGACGTCTTTATACGCACAAAGTTAAGGGTAATCCCAAAAAATGGATTGTTAAAGCTGATGTAAATCACGCAATTGTCAAAGGTCAGGTCAACAACCTGATCAAGATGCAGTCACGCACTGGTGATTCCTTAGAAAAAATAGAAATTGGTTCCGGTGGATTTGTTACAGATTTCTCAGCTTTGTTGCAACTGGTCTCGTGGTACACCAATCAAAAAACTCAAACGATTCCTTTAGCATATTTCGATGACACCAGAGTTTATGTGATGAAACTTAAACGTTTGCAGCAAGACCGACACAGCTTTCAGGGGGTACAAATTGATATACAGAAATGGGAAGTAAAAAATGTTGATGGTGGTTCTTTTATGCGTCTGAGCGTTGGTATGAAAGATCAAATTGTTTACCGGTTGGAACTACCTGATCGTAAGCTACGTTTTGATTTGAAAAGTATTGGTACTGAACGAATTCGCAAAAATCAAGAATGGGCTGAGGAATTCAAACAGAAACATCAGCTAGTTCCTGTAACCGGATTATGAATTTATCAGTTGCTGAGTTGGCTTCTAATATTAATCAAGGAAGGATATATTAGCGATGCACATCCAGTATTTAAATTTTTTAAATCTTAAACACTAACTAAACATGATGAAAAAACTACTAAAAATTATCTTGTTGCTCAGCCTCACACATTTTCTGTCTGCTTGTACTAAACAAAACCAAGTCTCAGAAAAGGGAAACTGTGGAACAGATGTGCCATTCTGTATCTGTAACCCAATGTCACCGAAATGTGAAGCAAAAACTGTTGTTGCCAACCAGTTCTTGGATCGACCTGACAAAAACGGTGTTAATCTCAGTTTTGAGTCAGTAAAAACGGGGATAGAATCTGCCAGTCTTGAGGAAATAAATGACCAACTGTCATCCTTGCTGAATCAAATCCGCAGCAAAGCAGAAAACCGCGAGGTTTCTCTTTACGTTAAATGCGTGGGTAAGGCCTGCAGGCGTCTGAAAAATTTGCAGCAGACAACCGAAAATTATTTGGGGAATTCACGGGAATTCAACCTTCAAAGTGATGAGGATTTAGCGGATCTCGTGGTCAGTATTAGACTGGATGGTGAACAGCTTATCTTTGAAGCCTTTGACCGTGATGGAACAATCGGTGACATGGGTGAGATTGTAGCACGCGCCGGACTGGGAAGGGAAGTAGCTGAATCTGGCTGGAGTCTGGTCACAGTGCCGACATTTGATGAAGATTCCAACCCTGCTGCGCCAATGCAATTTCGCATAATGAATAATCTGGTTACTCAATCAGAATATTCAGGTGTTGGTGTTTCACGTTTACCGCAAGTAGGTCTGAGTTTTGAGGCAGCTGTTGTATTTTGTCAGAAACAGGGAAGGGATGCGGTACCGCCCAATGTCCATGTTTTTGAATACGCCTTGCGGAAGGGGATTATTGCTGGTCATCGGCGGTCACATCGTGAAATAGTACGTTTGAGTAATGAGGAAGACGAGATTGAGGGGCAGTTAATAAATTATGATAATGATCTATTTGATTTTGCAAGATCACTTGACACCATGCTGATTTTTAGCTGGGTCACTGGTGATTATGATGTTTCAAAGCAAACATATTTTCAAGATGATCTTGGATTTCGTTGTGCCTATTGGACGGAATAAAGAATGTGGTTTAAGTAGGGAGACTTAACTTGTAATCAGAAATAATGGCTTCGTGAAAATTTGTCCTTCCAGCAAAAGCGGGAAGGGAGAAACTTGAAAGTGTCTGAAATGCTTGTTCTGGGCACGAATTGCTATTGACAGACAAGTGTACCATTTGGACTTTTTACATGTTCAACATAAATATATTTTGTATAAATACATAATGAGAAAATTATTCAAAATTATTGCAATTATAATGATTATGGGATTGTTTGCTTTAACTGCAAAGGCGCAGAGTATTTTTAAACCGTTAACCCTGCTCGCAACTCAGCCATTCAGTATGGAAAATCGAGGAAAGTTCAGTCGCAAACCAGCATGTAGGAAATTACGGAAGCTATACAAACAGCTTAATATTAAAGCTAATCGTATGAAAAATGAATATATGGATTCGCAAGATGATGCATTGTTGAAAAGTATTATTACTACATCACGCCAAAGCTACAAACTCAAAAGCAAACATCATAAAAAATGTAGAACACGTACAGCAAAAGCTGTACACGGGGGCTTCAGAGATACTGTACGCAAACTACAAATTGAGCTGCAGAGCCGTGATATTCCGGTTTCTATATTTCAGTATCCTACACCAGAGGATATGGAAGATAAGGGACTGATTGAACTCAAAATCGAGGAGCGTACTGTGGAACTCGGACAGTTGCTGCAAGACCTTGAAAACACTCAGGAGCTAATTTTGTCGCTGTATAAAAAAACTTTTGCGAACAAGCCTGAAGCTAATAAAACTGCAGTATCAACAGGGGAAAGTAATAGTTCTGCTGCAGGTGCTGAGGACTTGGATGATTTGGACGATTTGGATGATTTGGAGGAGGACACTGGTGTCTCCAATTTTATGAGTGGTGACTATGAAGTTATTGCTAATGCGGAAATGCGTAGTCTCTTCAAAAACATGTATGATCTGACTTTGACGGACGGCAAACGGAATTTTATTCCAAAACCATTACAGGCACCGCAAGAGGTGGAAGTCCTTGACTTACTGTTTTCGCACTATTACCACATCCGTAAAGAATCTGCCGCCAGCCAAACTTTACGGATACATTTGTTTTTCATGGACTCTACACAGTTGGATGAGGCCACCAAATTATACCCTGTGTACAGCAAGAAAACCAACCCCATGCCATGGAAGGGGCGTAAAACAGACTATGTGGGGAATTTGAGTAAAGAATTGAATTTTGTTGCAGAGAAATTTGCTACAAAGCAATAGTGAAGTAATTTTAGCAAGAGGATTGAAATTGCAAACAGTAAATGGATAACAGAAACATGAAAACTAAAACCAGAAAATTCAATTTTGTAATCCTGAGTGTTTTACTCATGGTTGGTGCCAGCACATATGCAGCAGAAGACCCTTTCAGTAAATTTGCGAAAGATGTGAAAATAAGAGACCAAGCCATGCTCAAAGCTGTAGAACAAATTGAGGAACGCTGGGACAGGTTTTATGACAGCACGGTTGAAGATTATTATGTTTATTCAAAAGACGGTCGGGTTCGCAGGCGTGCCAATTTTAGTGATGAATCTCCGGATAAGGGATTTTTGGAAGTTGCAGTGGTGGATGTGAAATCCAAAAAGGAAGCACAAAAGTTGTTAAGTAAAGCGGTTGAATCTGCATTGCGTGAGCGTGCAGGAAAGCAAGAGCTGTTGAAAGATCAAGTTCAATTGAACCAACAACCTTTGACCAAAAAGAATGTGCGACGGCGACTGGAAGAACTGAAAAAGAAAGTCACAGAAACAATAGTTAGTACAAAAAAAGGCAAAAAAACTGTTTATTCTGTCAGGCTTGAGTTTGCTCCGGATCATCTCAAAAAGCGGGCTCAGGTTTATGCTAAGCTAGTAAAAAAATATGCCGGAAAATATGGCGTTCCACCGGCCCTTATTTTTGCAGTGATGCACACCGAGTCGTATTTCAATCCTGTCGCTAAATCTTCTGTGGCTTATGGACTGATGCAGTTGGTACCAAAATCAGGGGCACGGGATGCCTACAAGAAAGTTTTTAAGCGTGACAAAATCGTACATCCTTCTTACCTGTACGTTCCTGAAAATAATATCCGCTTGGGTGTCGCTTATCTGGGAATATTGGAAAAGCAGTTCAAACGTGCCAAAAATAGAAATTTACGTACCTACCTGATGATTAGCGCATATAATACTGGAGCTGGAAATGTGAGCCGTGCTTTCATCGGAAAAACACGTTTGAGCGCTGCATTCGCAAAGATCAACAGCTTCAGCTCAAATGCCGGATTCAAACATTTAGTCAGGAATCTGCCATATGAAGAAACCCGTCACTATTTGGAGCGGGTCAATAAACGAATGCCATTGTATAGATGACAATGAGAAAGTAACAAGTTTCAGGGTGTAGAGCCAAGTCTTGTTGTGTTTTGTCTATACGTTAAGAGGGATTTTGCTGATATCGTAAAAACCCGTTTTTTTAATCCACCCATATAAAGAGGAACTATGCAAATACTAATCAAAGCAATATGCGGCTTTGCCGTGATCACACTGCTGTCTTCGACGATTTTTTCATTGTCGTCTGTTGCTGGTGAAACAGAAATATCTGAAGCAGTCGGTTTGGCTCGGCTCTACAGTGGTGAAGAAAAACAGGCCAAAGATGAAGCTTTGCGTAACGCTATGAAGAAGGCCATCGAGCAGGGCGTGGGTGCAATGTTGACTTCAGAAACAGAAGTAGAAAATTTTCAATTGGTCAGTGATCGTATTCTTACCAAAAGCAAGGGGGCGATCAAAAGCTACCGAATTCTGCGTGAGGGTTCTGTAGATAACGGAGTAAATTACGAAGTAGTGATTTCGGCCATAGTTGATGACGATTTGTTGAACTCAAGCATGGAAGCATTTCGTCTAATGCAACAACTCACAGGTCGAAAAACTGTTATGGTAATTTACAACCCAAATGTGCAAGGCAGTCTGCCTTTGAACCCAAATAATGGTGATGATTTTCAACTCATTAAATCTGGCATAACTGCCTTAAATCAAGCTTTTATTGAACGAAGGTTTGATGTAATAGATCCCGATGTACTCAAAGAAGTGATTAAAGATACTGAAACTATGGCACTCTCAAATGACGGTGATTTTGATCAAGCGGTGTCAGAGCTTGCAGCAAAATACGGAGCTCAGTATTACATCACCTTTACTGTTATGGCTTCCAACGTAGAACGTGGCAATTTAAGTGAAGCAAAAGCAAATATTGATGCCAAAATGTACAATGTTGGATCGGCTAGAATCATCAATCAGATTGAAGGAAAAGGTAGTAAGAAATTTCGTAAAACAACTTCCGGAATGGATGTTTTTGAAAATATGAAATTTGCGATCCGTCAAGCCACAAAACAAATTCGGTATAAAATGGTGGCAAGTTTGATTGAACGACTATATGAATACGCTGAAGACGGAGCTCCAATAATGATGCGAATTTATACTGGGAAGGCAAGTCATCAGTCTCCTTTTATGCGAATGTTAAAAAAAATGAAGGGTGTAACGGGTGCCAAAACAGTGTCTCGTAACCGTAAAGAAATATATATGCACGTCTATTATACAGGGACTGAAACGGATGAATTTTTAATGTCTCTGGAAGATGGATTTTACAGCAACCGTAGTTTTAAAGGTTATACTTTGGTCCCATCCCAATCAGGTGAAATTTTGGTTTTGAATATGGAGCTGGAATGAATCTAGTTTACGAATCAGCAAGTAAAAAACCAAATGAAAATTTTGTTAAAATTTCTGTTTGTGGGCAAAGGATTTATTTGAACTGCTGCTGTTGCAATGGTTATGATTGGCGCAAGGGATTCGAACCCTCACAAACATGAATAATACCTCAAACACCTCATGTATTTTTTTGAGTTATTTGTTTTGTATTTTATGCTGTCTTTTTTTTACATCAGCAATTATTTCAGCAGCAGAAAAATGCACTCATGAACGAGTCTTGCTCAAAGGTGGATTCTTTGAAATGGGGCGTAAAAACTCGCTATTTAAGGATTCTAGACCTGTGCATGAAGTGCAAATTCAGGATTTTTACATTGCCAATTTTGAAACTTCAGTGTCGGATTTTTTCGTATTTGCTAAGTCACAAAAAATGGAATTTCCGTTTTTGTCGGTTCTGGAAAGGGAAAGCTGGGAACAGCCTTGCCGTCCAGCACGTGGAGTTAGCTGGTTTGACGCACAAGCCTATTGTGAAGCCAAGGGTGGACGCTTGCCAACCGAAGCAGAATGGGAATATGCGGCCACAGTGGATATTTCTGGAGATCATCAAAAATTGCGTTGGTCGTCCGGAAATAAGTTCCCACCAATTTTTGGGAAAAATGAAATCTTTGGAGAAATGGAATTCTCTGAAGATGATGAGGATGAGTTCTTAGAGGAAGAAGAGGAATCCGAAAATGAACTCCCGGAGGATAATTTGGATGATGCTGAGATCGAAAAATTGTTGAAAAATGACGAAGGCGATTTGGATGATGACGCTCTTGAAAAATTGTTGGCAGAGGTTGATCAAGCAACAATGTCTAAGGTGAAACTATCTGAATACTTACACAGGGAATTGGTGGATGTCCAAAAAACATTCCGGGGATTGAATGGTCTGTACGGTATGCTCGGCAACGTCTGGGAATGGGTTGGAGATTGGTATAACTATTATCCAACTACACCGCAAATTCAACCTGTTGGTCCGGAAAAAGGCTTCTGGAAAATCTTCCGTGGAGGTAGCTACCAAAATGTCGATTTGAAAAATGAAAACTCAGAATCCGTTCTGCTCGATCTGACTTTACGTAACCGGGCTAAACCTGAAGAGACTTTTACGCATTTGGGCTTTCGCTGTGTCTGGCCAAAATAATCATAACGCTTATTCTTAGCAAATACATACAAAAATGCTTTAAAGACAAGTCGACTGCGTTCGCCAGCAATTCAACCGTCTTTGTCAAAGTAAGTATTTTATTGTGTTATTGGTGAGTAATTCAGCAATCGGGAAATAGAAAAAATGTATTCTGTCTTGTTTAAATTGTTCCGCCGTACACCAATATTTCAAGTGTTGTTGAGCGGAATTTCTTTTTTAGTATTAATGATCTTGATTTCAATTCGTCTGCTCTATGCTTACGGTTTGAGTGCTTCCTTTTCAAATTCAACCCCACATCTGACCGCAGAATGGATTGCCGGGGAAACCACAGATACGGCAAAACAAAATGCCTTGCAGAACGTGTTTTCAGTTTCTGCTGAAATTGAGTCATACTCCCTGTTTATTCGAGGAACACGTCCTTTACTCATTAATGCATTAGGTGTAGGTCTTGTGGGTTCCTATCGTTTTGAAGCTCCGGTGGAAATCACAGGTATTGATCTGAGTCGACATCCTTTTGCAATTCCGCTTGATCAGGCAGTATCTCTCTTCAATGAAAATGAGAACAAATTCAGTGAACGTGAATTAGCTGCAGAACTTATGATTGGTGAAAACGCAGTGATCGTAAACCGGGCGATGATAAACTTGTTTGCACCTAGTCCTGGAAAAATCAACCGTTTTCTTGTACAGGACATTGTCAGTGGAAGATCACTGAGTGAAATCAGAATTGTGGCAGTGCTGAATGATATGATCGACGCACCTCGAATGTTTCTCAGTTTAACATTGGCCGAAAAAATTCTGGAAAAGCAAGCAATCCGTGGGCTTCATGCACGCGTGAATAATTTTGATCGTTTACAGGATATCCGTGCTTCCATTAACAATCAGGTGCGGTCAGGAGTACGTGTAAGTAGCTGGGTAGATGGTCAAAATCGCCAGCAAAAATTATTTCGTGTCTTCGATTCAATTTTCTGGATCATTGCAGTGGCAATTTTGACACTATCGGTAATTACAGGAATGCTGGGCATTTACCGAGCCTTCATGAACAAACGCAACTCGATTGCGATTTTGCTTCTGCTCGGTGTATCAAAACGTACTTTTTATTGGATTCTGGCAGCAATCACAGAAATGTCTTTGCTGGGCGGGGCATTCTTGGCCTCTGGCATGTTTGTTATTGGCTATGCTTTGCTAAATCAGAAATTACTACATTCCGTTCAAGCCATTTCTTCCATCGAATCACCAGACTTACCGTTGCTACCATTTTTATACTGGATTGGGGGGATGTTTATTTTGTATAGCATTTTATCGTTGATATTTTTGAAAATAATTTTGAATACTAGGGTATCTTTGAAATGAATTTCTTCGTCATCAATTACTTTGTATTTTCTGAATTAATGTTATTAATTTTCACTTTGTAAATTGAATCATGCGTTCACTAATTGTCAATCGAGTCCTCTTTAAACAAGTTGATCCTATTATTTTATTTGGCTTGGGTTTTGGTCTACTGGGCGGCTTGGTTCTGGCTATTGCCGGTAATTTACTGATCGAAAATATCTTAACCAGTTACCAGTCGTTTTTGCAGCGTTCACTTATTGGATTACGAGGTAGTCTTGTGTTGGAAACTCCTGCATCTTCTGCATATCTCAGACGTTTCGGAGTTGAGTGGGAAAAAGAAAATTCGGGTATTGGTTTTTCCCCTGTGTGGAAAAGTCGTGGTGCAGTTCCGTTAGAAATTAGACAAACTTCTGCAGACAATCCAGCCGGAAAAGTCTGGAAACGTCAGGTGCAGCTAGTTTTACAGGACCGTAATTATTTAATGCAAAAAATGGCTACAAATTCAAACACCTGTGGTGTCGAAAAAAAATCACAAGCCTTTGGGAATGCGTTACTGTTTCTGACTTTACTAGATTTTGATGCAACAAAAAACAATACTATTCAGGTTGATGTTTTTGGTGAAACAGCAATCCCCATTCTTTTTTCAAAATGTCCGTTGGAAACAGGAATGATGACGGATTATCCCTTATTAATTCTTGATTGGGAGGCCGTTGGTTGGAATTCTGATGAGGTGGCAGAAAGCTATGAATTTTCTACGGTCACTCGGCCTGAAACGGATTTTCTGGAACATAAAATTGACAAAGTGATGCAGCAAGTTCGTCGTGAATCAGGAGAGCAATATCACATAGATAATCTATACTCCAATAAAAAAATGAAGCTAGCTTCCAGTCTTTCTGAACAAGCACGTTGGCTGGCTTTGGGGATAGCTGGAATAACTTTCAGCCTGTCTGGAATAATTTTGTTTTTTGGTTTTTTACTGTTACTGGAATTCAAACGTAATGTGATTTCAACTTTCCGTTTGATTGGAGTTTCCCGCATTGAAATTGCTTTTGGATTCTTACTGGGTGGTTGGTTGCTGGGTGTTCTTGTAGCAATATTAGGTATAGTTTTGGCTGTAACTGGACGTTTCCTGATTCAAGCTCAGGGATGGATTCCATTCGAACATTTTTTTACTGAGTGGAGCCCTTTTTTATTTGTTGGGGTTTTAGTCTTTACTCCGCTTAGTGTTGCAACTTTTAGTGGACTTGTGGTGCGTTTCCGTTTGACAAAGCAACTCAATGAATCAGAGATGTGATTTGTTTTTTCAACTTGTAAAAGAGAAAAAATGCCTGAGACAAAAATCTGAGAATAAATTTTGGAAAACAATAGCAATGTTTGCAATGGGATTTATTTGTTTTCCAACGCATAGCTTTGGCAATGATTATACATGGCCACCCCGTGAGAATGCACCGTTATTGACCTTGATTGGGCCGGTCTACGAAGCGGAAATTGAACTTGAATCTGAACTGACAGAAATACTTGCCGAATCATTAAAAAAATTGGCCAGTTCGCCGGAATGTTGTCTTCCAGAAAGCTACATTGATGCCTTGGATGGCATTCAATATCTGCGTTTTGTGACTGGTTACAGTAATGACGAGGAGTGGGGTTCAATTAAGGCCACCCCCTTGCAAAAAGATGGAATCCGCGATTCTCAGCGGGTTGCAGGTATTTTGGAAAATAATGAATTTCGTGAACCCGGGCTTGAGTTGGCTGTGCGGTTGCGTTATAAAACCAGTGACCTCAGCACAGCAACATTAGAGGGCTATCGACTTATTTTACAACCCAATGGACAAGCTTTTGCTGATTGGTTTGAGGAATTGATTGATACGTCCAGTTCTCCATCAGAGCAAATCATGAAAGCACTTGTCCGCCTTTTGCTCAAACCTTTATGGCAGATGAGTGAGTTTACCGTGATTCAGAGAAGTTCTTCAGAATATCTCCCTGTGCAAACTGATGCAGAAGCCGATTTGACTTTATTGGAGCAGTGTGTGTTTTCTGAAGCATGTCCCAAGAGCACTACAGAATATTATGTATTTTTAAAAGATGGCACATTAAGTCTCTTTACGGACAGTAGAAACCATGCAGAGTCACTTTGTAAAAGCATAGGACTCAGATTGATTTCAAAAGATGTGGTAGTGTTAGCTGCCCAAATGAGAGAATATGGTTTTTATGATGTGATGCGTAATATAAATATTCATGGGACCTGGATTCAAGAAGAAGCAACACCACTCACAATTGATTTAGATGTTGGTGTGGATAAGACCACCAGACACTACCCCACAACTGCGCTAAAACGATACAACAAAATGATCGAAAAATTAGAAAAAAATGATGTGTCAATAGCTGCGTTAACTAAGACAAGAGATCGTGAAGTTCTTCGCAAACGTGCATCTTTGATTTGGTGTCAAATGCATAAAGATCTCTCTCCAAGAACAGCAATGGATATATATGCACCAGATAAGGTCGGAATTCGACCAGGGGTTGCTTTTGTATATGATAACGGAGTAGTGGAACTAAAAGGTAAATCAGACAAAGGAATTAAGTTTTCTTACTCACTTAGTGGTTTTAAGATACTAATCAGTACATTCCCAGACAAACAGTATTTTTCTTTTGAACAACTCAAAGGACAAGGTGAAATTATGAACCCTGGCACTCCATTGTATCTTTTGGATGGTACTCAACTTTATACGGTGAACGGTGTTTCCAGCGAAATCACTCGCTACTTGTACACCCCCCGCAGAGGAATCAATTCATTTTATGCCATTGGATGGGAAAACACTATTCATACACTTCATGGTAATCCAAAAAACATCCTGGCAAGACGAAGCTCCCCTGTTCTGGAGGGAGGTGTCAATGTTACTAATTGGCTACCTCAATGGTTTTATGAAAAGTCGCTATTTCTTGAAGCAAAAGCCGGAATTTCCACCTCCAGCGGAATCCGTATCGGCATCAGTCTTGGTTATCAACCCTCCAAGGCTTTCCGTCCGTTTAATGCCCTTTTTTAATTCTATCATTGACAAAAATTATTGACTTTGAATTTAATAGCTAAAATGAAGATTTCTAACCATAATTCACATCTTGTACGATGCAGAAACTTGCTGTGGTTAACGGTATTTTTAATGCTGTTCGTAGCCTGTGCCAATGATGATCCTGTCTTGGAAAATGCTTTGAACAAGGGACATATCACCACAGATTTGGGTGAGGCGGACGGCTTCACTTCTCCAGAGGGAACTCTGCTCATCAACAACGATAATATTTCAACCAAGCAAACGAATGTACAAATTTCACTAAATGCAAATGACGCAGTAAGTGTAGCACAATACTATTTTTCTGACATTTCCACCACTCCATTAGCTAGCGCAACTGGATGGCAATATCTAGATGGCTCTAATAACGTGTCCACACAATTAACAGCTTCTATTTCCCCAGTGGAAGAGCCCCATAGCTTTTATGTGTGGTTCATAGACAGCACTGGAAATATATCTGCTCAAGGAACAGATTCGATTATTTACGATGTAACGGCTCCATCAATTGCTTCTTTGAGCATCGACACGGGAAACATTGCCACTAACTCACAAAATGTCACACTTAGTTTGACGGCATCTGATGCAGTTGGAGTGACAGGACATTATTCATCGGAAAGTGCAACTACTCCGGATTTATCTGCCGCCGGATGGACAAGTGTGAGTTCGGCGACCGCATACAGTGGGACAGCGAATTTCACTATGAGTTCCGGAGAAGGCACAAAAACCGTTTATGCCTGGTTTCGGGATTTTGCGGGAAATATTTCTGTTGCCGATAACGACACAATCATTCTCGACCAATCCGCTCCCACCGGTTCTGTTTCAATCAACAGTGGGGCATCATCTACTACTTCCAGAAGCGTGACACTCACACTGACAGCCACAGATGGAATAGGCGTAACGGGTTATTATGTTTCTAATAGTTCAAGTACTCCTTCCTCAAGTGATTCAGGCTGGACGAGCATTTCCTCAACAACAAGTTTTTCGGGAAGTGCCTCATTTACTCTGAGTTCCAGTTGCGGAACGAGCTACGCCTATGTCTGGTTTCGGGATACTATGGGGAATGTTTCGAGTCGGTACAGCGATTCGATTACTTTAGATACGTCTTGTTTTTACAGTTTTGAGGATGGGTCAATTCCTTCTGAGTTTAGTACAAGTTCACCATCATGGAGCATAAGTTCGTCTTCAGCATATTCTGGGAATTACAGCATTCGCTCGGGCTCCGGTAGCAATTCTTCCTGTATTGAAATCACAAAAGTCGGTTCTGGAACCGTTAGCTTTTACTATAAAGTGCAGTCAGACAACTACTATGATTATTTGTATTTCTATGTCAATGATTCCAGACAAGCCTCAAAAAATGCATCTTCCTGGAGGAAGTATTCAAAGTACCTGAGTTCAGGAGGCACATTGAAGTGGTGTTTTAACGATGACTATTACGACGAAAACGAATATGCTTTTCTCGATTACATTTCTATTCCCTCACGGGACACAAATAGTCCATCTGGCTCCGTGAGTATTAACAGCGGGGACAGCTATACCGACTCTTACTATGTCACCCTCTCCCTCTCTGCTACAGATGATGAAGGTGTAACGGGATACTATGCATCCACAAGCTCGAGTACCCCTTCCGGCAGTGATTACCGCTGGACAAGCATTACTTCAACGACGAGCTATTCTGGATCAAAATCTTATTTTTATTTAGGCAGCTCACAGGGAACGAGAACTGTTTATGTGTGGTTCAAAGATGCGGCTGGGAATGTGTCGACTCGCTACAGTGACAGCATAACCTACGATTCATCCAGTCCATCTGGTTCAATCACCATCAATAACGAATCAAACTACACCCGTTATACTACCTCAATCAGCATTACTGTATCCGCAACAGACAGTGTTGGGGTTACGGGTTATTATGTTTCCACCAGTAGCAGTTCTCCCTTAGCTTCTGCCTCTGGATGGACTGCGGTCAGCTCGACTACTAGCTATTTAATCACTGGGAGTATGAGCATCAGCAGCAATTATGGCAATCGATATGTTTATGCCTGGTTTAAGGATGCCACAGGGAATGTCTCTTCACGCAATAGTGCTTCCATGTATTGTTCATCAGCAGGGAGTAGTTGCTATTAAACACAGGTGTTTATAAATCAACAAAAGAAAAAGGCAACAAACTAGGCACATGTCCCATTCTAGGGAAGTAGCCGAAGGGTTATGAATTTATCAATGTGTAAACAATCTCAATAATATTAAATCTAAACCAATGGAGAAAAGCATGAATCTAGGAAAATTCAAACAATGGTATCCAAATATATCTGCTAGTGATTTAAGTCTGCTGGAACTCTGTTTGCCACCGGAAATAATAATGCCTCCAGAAGAGCTTCCGGAGTTTGTCTGGATTCCTGAATGTCCATTTGTGATGGGTGATATTTTTCATAATGCGAGCAACAATGTAGATGGGCAGAATGATGAGGTGCCGCTTCGTATTTTGAAGTTGCCAGGCTTCTGGATTGCAATAAATGTGGTGACTAATCGTGAATATTTGGAGTTCTTGGATACAGAATATACTTCAAATACTACTGATTTACGGACTCAAATCACTGAACTCCCTGAGTCCGCACCAGTGCATTCTGTAAATTGGGACGAAGCATTTGCTTACTGCAAGTGGCGAGAGGCGCAGACACCCGGAAAAAGAGTGTGCTTGCCAACCGAAGCACAGTGGGAAAAAGCAGCGGGTTGGCACTTGATTGGTGACGAATTTGAGCTGGGGCGCAAATATGAATTTGGCACTGGTGATGATGTAGATTATGAGCAAACAGCTTTCAATCGGAAGACTAATTTTCCCTACGAAGTTTCTAAATTATCTAAAGGGGTGAACGGTTTGAAGGGAGCTTCAGGAAATGTTTGGGAATGGTGTATGGATTATTACCAAGCTGATTTTTATAAAGAATGTCCAGATACAACTTTCAACGCTCAGGTCTGTAAACGACAAGTATTGCGTGGAGGATCATGGGCAAATGTGAAACGCCGACTCCGAATTTCTAATCGTTTGGGAAGCGCTCCAAGCACACGCAATGATAACTTCGGTTTTCGTCTAGTGGTTGAACCGAACACAACTGGAGAGACAGCATGAATATGGAAATAAAGTTGTCTGGAAAAAATCTTAGTAAATCCTTTCGGAAGAAGAATGCTGAAAAATCAAGCATCATTTTTTCAGATATAGATTTGTCAATTAAAAGCGGAACGTTCATGGCCTTAATGGGGCCTTCCGGATGCGGAAAATCAACTCTGCTCAAAATCTTGGCCGGCTTAGAAAATCCGGATAGTGGTTTGGTGAAAGTGGATGAAAAAGTGATTTTTGAGGAAGGGAAAATGCAATTGAGTGAAGGTGAATTTGCCGAATTTCGCAGAGAAAATTTTGGTTTTATTTTTCAGTCGCATCAACTAATCCCGGAACTGACAGTGATGGAAAATGTCATTCTTCCTCTTCAGTTGAAAGGCATGAAAAAAAATAAAGCAAAAAATCGTGCTAGAGAAATGTTGTCACATGTGAATCTATTGGATAAATTACAAGATTCTTTTCCTCAGGAAATTTCAGTTGGTCAACAGCAACGTGTCGGTATTGCACGTGCGTTGATTCATCAACCAAGCCTTATTTTTGCTGATGAGCCTACTGCCAGTTTGGATCCGAAAAATTCAGAAGAGGTTATTGAAATGTTACTTGGCCTACAGGAGGAATATGACAGTACCATCATTATGGTTACACACTCTCCAGAGTTAGTGAGTGGTTTGGATGGAATCATTAAATTTATTGAAGTTGAAACAACTGGAAGCTATCGGCTGGAAAAGATATGAATTTGTCAATGAAGGCGCGGGCCTATTCACGTTGAGTATTGGCCGCATATTCACCAAAACCAGATTCAAGGCCGCATTCGTCCCAAGAGATGCCCTGTTTACAGCAACTGCTCCTGCTTCCGGGTTCGGTATTTCAGAAATTTGCTCATTGCAGAATTACAAGCAACCGTGTAACCCTCCAGATTTACCAAAATTAAGCCGTCATTTGTACTCTCCCAAAGTGTTTTCCAAAGTAAATCACTTGAAAAACCGTGGTCGAAATTTGTCATTTTTTCCTCTTTTTGACACCTAAATGCAGTTTTTTAAAGAAAAATGCAAAATAAATTTAAACAGTTTTTACCAGAAAGGGTCGATTTTTTACCACCACTGGTAAAAAACGGCGAGCCTAATTTTTTAATAATTTATAATATCAGTTACTTAAAAAATACAATATTGGCCTGACCGGTTTACCAATTTGAAAAAATACCCATAAAACACTGAAATAATAACACTAAAATATAATTAAGGGGGGGGGTGATGTTTTTGCCAGAAAAAAAGTTGTACTCCTGTAATAAACTGTTAGATTTAAGATTAATTTAAAACTGACACAGAGTATTTATTTTCGCAAGTTAAGAGTGTTAGTTGAAAATCTCTTTGGACTTTTTTTAAAAACAAGGACGAGTGTTTAAATCTCGAATTAAGGGAAAAGTATTTCACTTGTTTTTCCAGATAATTTTATTTGTAGTCGAAGAATCTTAAATTGTTTAGCATGGTCTTGTACTCAAGTTATTTGTGTTAATAAGCATTTGATTAATCATCTGAAAGACAAATTAGAAGAACAATGAAACGAGTAATCACACTGAGTATCTTTTTCCTGATTATCCTGACTTCCCCGCTGTTTGGTCAGGACGCAGGAATATTATACGGTTATAATACTTCTTCCGGAATTATCTGGAAAACTTTTGGAAATGCCAAAGTACAACCAAAATATGAAGGAGAAATATCCAAAGGGAAGATGAATGGTCTGGGAGTATTGACTTATCCATTTGACGGCAAAAGTGTTGTGGGTGAATGGAAAGCTGGTAAGGAGTGGAATACAGAACACCGTAAGCCAGATGGAACACTCGTTGGAATGCTGAAAAAAGGAAAGTGGATCCTAAGATGGGGAGATTTGTATTTTAGGGCAGGTGATGGAGATTGGGGATGGTTTGTTAAAGGAGATGAAAACAATGATGAGAAATATGTGGGAGAAATCAAAAATGGCCAACCGAATGGCTATGGCTCATCCACTTTTCCAAATGGAACGAAGTATGTCGGTAAATTTAAGAATGGAAAAAAACATGGTCAGGGCGCCCTCACTATGCCTGACGGTAGAGAATATGTAGGGAAATACAAGAATGGCGAACCAAATGGTCAGGGGGTACTTACTTATGCTGATGGAGAAAAGTACGTAGGTGAATACAAGAATGGAAAAACTTGGAACGGCACCTTATACAACAATCGCGGAAACATAGTTGGAAAATATGTGAATGGAGAAGCTCTGTAACAACTTTTTGTTGATGTATAAATTAAAACAGAAATTATCTATGAATACAATTTTAATAATTCAGTACTTTTCATCTGTGGAGTATTTGCATAACACTGATGATTTTTATAAAACTTAAAGATACACTAGTTTTTAAAATCATTATTATACGTAAAGTTAAGTAGTTTAGAGGTTCATATTCACATTGATTATTTGCTTATTCTATATTTAATTTGTAATTCTTTCAGGCATTAAGAGCATGAGGATCTTGATTATTGATGACGATCCAAACTATGGACAGGCTATGACCTCTTTTTTGACAGGTCAAAACCATGATGTACATAGAATCTTGGATCCCAAAATTGCCTTAAAAAGGATCAAGGAGGAAGCGGATCAGTTTGATGTCATTTTGCTGGACTTGATAATGCCCGGTATGAGTGGGCTTGAGTTACTACGTAAGCTTCGAGAAGCGGGGATCCCCCTTCCCGTCGTTCTCGTTTCCGGATTTGCTGACCTGGAATCTTCCGCGGAAGCAGTCCATTGGGGCATTTCCGGACTTGCGCTCAAGCCTTTTATACCTGGACAGTTGATCAGAATTTTGAGCAAAGTTGAAAAAGAATTGGGTATTATAACGCAGTCTCTTGCAGTGCAGACTGAGAATAAAACAGAAGAAAAAGAAGTGTTCCTCAAAGATGGATGGCAAACACAAATCGCACAAGTGATGAATACTTCAATTGATTGCTGGCACTCCTTCAGTGGTGGAAATCGGGCAAACCTGGCAGAGAGTTCCGGAATATGGAAAGTTAATATAGATGGTGGGGCTGTACGCACAAGAACGCTCGACCGTTACCTGAAGGTGGAAACTCTACCTAATCGACCAAAATTGGAAAGAGTTTTAGCAACAGCTAAATTTGTATTGGATAGCAGCCCGCCATCTTCTCAACGCTTTGAGCTGGATACCAAGATACGTTTGCTTGAATTAACACTGGATGCATTGGGATTATGGGCTCCAAAGCAGAGAATAAATAAATTTGATAATACATTAATTGCAAAATTACCAGCTACTAAAATG
>ENA-OREN01000771-OREN01000771.1-marine-metagenome-genome-assembly--contig:-NODE-771-length-43172-cov-4.008238_pt1 | contig 43172 bp, 46 predicted proteins | sample MGYA00248624_ERZ508555 | MGnify/ENA primary metagenome ERZ508555 (study PRJEB26222, sample SAMN06267773) | marine metagenome | isolation source: Saanich Inlet, British Columbia, Canada | place... | reverse complement strand
ACCTTGATGGCGAAGGTAAGACAGTAGAAACGCTGAAGAATGTGGTTGTCGGAGGCTCGGCTTGCCCGTTATCCCTCATGAAATCTATGGATGAGCATGGGATTGAAATGCACGTAGGTTGGGGTATGACTGAAATGAGCCCTCTGGGGTCATACAATAGGCCTATGGCTTGGATGATTGATTGTTCTGAAGAGGAAAGAGACGCCTATAGAGTGCGCGCAGGACGCTTAGTATACGGTGTTCAAATGAAGATTGTTGATGAAGATAAAAATGCGTTACCTTGGGATGGCATCGCCTCAGGGCTTTTGTTGGTCAAGGGGCCTTGGGTATGCAACGGATATTATCGACTTGAAGATCAACCCGCATTGGATGGTGAAGGCTGGTTTGATACGGGCGATATGGCTTCTATCGATGAATATGGCTATGTAGTGATCACTGATCGCGTCAAAGATGTAATTAAATCTGGTGGGGAATGGATTAGTTCAATAGAAATAGAAAATTTTGCTGTAGGGCACTCTTCCGTAATGGAAGCAGGAGTTATAGGAGTATTTCATCCTAAATGGGATGAAAGGCCATTATTAATACTGGTTAAAAATGAAAATACTGAAGTAACTAAAGAAGAAATTTTAGAATTTTTAAAAGATAAAATTGCATCTTGGTGGATGCCAGATGATGTAGTTTTTGTTGATTCATTGCCTCATACTGCTACTGGAAAAATACAAAAACTAGTATTAAGGGAGCAATTTAAGGACTATAAGCTTGAAGTTGAATAAATTAATAATATTTTTTTTCCTCTCTGTAATTTTCAATATTAATTTTACATATGCAGGTAAAAGTATTGAAGAAGCTTCAATAATACATTTGCACCAAGTACAAAGTATTTTAGATGCCGTAGATGAAATTATTCCCAGTAACAAGAACAAAAATATTTATGAAATCTATAAGGATAAGCAATTATTTGGATACGCTTTTATTTCTTCTAATTTTGCAGAATCTAAAGGCTTTGCTTCTTCTCCTTTTAATATTTTAGTATGTATATCTCCGCAAGGAGAAATATTAAACGCTATATTACTTTCTCATTCAGAACCTCTTTTTTTATATGATAGTGGTGTAATTGTTGAAGGGAAAGAAGAAGGTGTGCTTTATAGATTTGTTTCTCAGTATAATAATAAAACTATTAATGGTCTGTCAATAAACACAGATGTAGCTGATGAAACAAAGAGAATTGATGGTGTCTCAGATGCAACTATTACCTCTATTTTAATGCATCAGTCTATAAAACTTGCTTCAAATAAGGTTGCAAGAATTGTTTCAATTCCTGGTTTTGTAGATAATAAGAAAACTTTAGACCATGAAACTTATAAGCCCATGACATGGATAGAATTATTAAAAGATGGCTCGATAGGGTTGGCTAAGTTTATTAAAAATAATAATGGAAAAATTATTCTTCAGAAAAATGAAGGAAATAAGTTTATAAATGATGAAAATAGTTATTTAGAAAATTATTCTTCATTTATTACAAAAGGTGATAAAGGCCGGATAGAGTACAAGAAGGATTTTGAATATAAGAATATTGATGATGAGCAAATATTTTTAGATATCTATTTTACATATGCCAATCCAGTTGGAATTGGGCAAAATATTATAGGAAAAACAGCTTATATCAAAAATTTTGTTAGAAGTGGAAGGTCATCTAATGCCAAAGGGTTTTTTGTTTCTACTAGGGGATCTTTCTCTGTACTAACTCCTCTTAGATGTCTTGAACATAAAACAAGTATTTCAAGGAAAAATTGTGAAACTACAGGTTTATCTAAAAATCACTTTGATAGAATGTATATTGAGCAAAATGGGAAAAAATTCTCCTTTAGAACAACGGATAGAGCTAATTTTATGTTTACAAGGAATATAGAGGATTCTACTCCAAGATTTTTTAATGAGATAGCATTATTATTTATAGATAATCCAGATGAATTTGATCCAGCTCAAGCATGGGATCTAGTTATAAATTTTGCTTCAAGGTTTAGCAAAATTTCTAAAGAAGAAAGACAAGTAAGTCTAAGTTATATTCCACCTAGTCGTCTTATTATAGAACCAGTGTTAGAACAAAATTTAAATAATAATTGGATATCTGTTTGGAAATTACAATCAAACAATTTGTTTATTTTAATATTCTTCTTGCTTGTATGTTTCTTTATATTTTTCTATCAAAATAAACTAGTTAGAAGAAGAAAAATATTTAATTTTTTAAGGATTGGGAGTCTAGTTTTTTGCTTGATATGGGTTGGGTGGATAGCTGGAGCGCAGTTGACTATTGTAAATATTTTAAATTATGTGCAGTTATTGGTTACTGAAAACTTTAATTATTCTGTAATATTATTTGACCCACTTATTACAGTTATTAGTTTAGTCACTTTAATTTCATTTTTTGTAGTTGGTAGAGGGTTCTTTTGTGGTTGGTTATGTCCTTTTGGGGCATTACAAGAATTGGTAAATGTGGTAGCAACATTTTTAAGAATTAAGCAAATTGAGATTAAAGAAAAACTTCACAGAATCTTATTAAATCTTAAGTATTTTATATTATTAATGATATTTATATTAATGTTTTATGATCTAGATTTGGCGTTAATTATGACAGAAGTTGAGCCTTTTAAAACAGCTATAACTTTAAAGTTTGATAGGTCTTTTAAATATGTATGTTATGCACTGGTATTACTTTTTATATCAATATTTATAAATAGATTTTACTGTAGATATTTGTGTCCTTTAGGAGCTTTTTTAGTGTTGGGAGGCAAGTTTAGGATTTTAAACATTCTAAAAAGGAGAAAAGAATGTGGAAGTCCATGTCATTTATGTGAGAATTCCTGCCCAACTCAAGCTATAAAAAGTGATGGAAAAATTGATATGAATGAATGTTTTTATTGCTTCGACTGCCAAGAAGAGTATTATGATGATCACCGTTGTCCACCTTTGGTCATAAAAAGAAAAATTTTAACTTAACGAATATTTAAAAAATGCTAATAACTGCACTAAAAAAATTAAAATCATTTGGTTTTGATCCTAAGAATATACTTGATATAGGTGCAAATAAGGGTAAATGGTCTATAGAAGTTAGGAAAAAAGTTTTTCCTAATGCAGAATATATATTAATTGAAGCTATAGATTATGAAGAGCTTAAAAAAATTAGTGCTAAAAATCATAACATAAGTTTTATTAATTTATTATTAGATGATGTAGAACATAATGTAACTTGGTATGAAAAAAGAAATACTGGTGACTCCATATATAAAGAAAACACTAGTTATTTTAAAGATTGTGAAGAAATAATAAAAAAAACAACTACTTTAGATAAAAGTTTTCCTTCTAATTACGATTTTGACTTAATTAAAATTGATTGCCAAGGCGCAGAATTACCTATTCTTAGAGGAGGTAAAAAATTAGTACAGAGTGCATCCGTTATTATATTGGAAGTTCCTTTTATGGGTGAATATAATATTGGTGTATCTAATTTTTTTGAACATATAAAATATATGGATCAAATAGATTACAGAGTATTTGATATAGTAGAGCTACATAGAGTTGATGATATTTTAATTCAAATAGATTTAATTTTTATTAAAAAAGGACATCATTTTGAAAAGAGTGTTAATAAAATAATTCAAAATCTTGGAAGATAAATTTTTATATAAAGGATAGGAATATGAAAAAAAAATTAGTTCTCATGTCAATGGATGAGAAATTAGCGATCTTAATGTTAAATAATCCTCCCAATAATTTATTGAATGATCAATTTTTAGATTCCTTAGAGCAACAATTACTTTTTGCTGAAAAAAATGGAGCTAGGGCTATATTGCTGACTAGTAAATTAAAACATTTTTCTGCAGGAGCTGATCCTAAGTTTTTATTAAAACCAAAGATAAACAATAACCCAATGCGTTTAATAAATATAATCGAAGAAATACAAATTCCTACTATAGCTGCAATTAAGGGGGGTGCTTTAGGAGGAGGTTTTGAATTAGCATTAGGCTGTGATTTTATAATTGCTGCTGATTCTGCACGAATTGGCTTGGTTGAAGCTTCGGTAGGACTAATGCCTTTAGCCGGAGGTATTCAACGGCTAGTTAATAGGGTAGGTTTGGCTAGGGCAAAGGAAATGGCAATGTTTGCTAGACGATATGATGCTAAGACTTTAGAAAAATGGGGTGCTATAAATATGGTAGTTTCAGAGCCAGAATTATTAGACTCTGCTATTGCATTTTCTAAACAGATATCAACGGGTCCAACTATTGCTTTTAGGGAAATTAAAAAAATAGCTAATATTACTGCTATAAATGGTATTGCAGATGCGGATAAAGAAATGAAAAAATCTATTAGAAAAGTTTTGTCTTCTGAAGATTCTAAAAAAGGTATTTCTTACTTAGCTGGAAAAAGCAAAAATATTAATTTTAAAGGACAATAGGTATGACTGGCCCATTAGATGGTATAAAAGTACTAGATTTTACAAGAGTATTAGCTGGGCCTCACTTTACAAAAATGCTTTGTGATATGGGCGCTCAAGTTATTAAAGTAGAACATCCTGAAACTGGAGATTTAGCTAGGGTAGGGGCTCCTATTAGTGGAGAGTTTTCTCATTATTTTGCTCAGCAAAATGTAGGAAAAAAATGCTTATCTTTGGATTTAAATAAGCAGGAAGGAAGAGATATAATAAAAATGTTATGTAAAGATGCAGACATAATTGCAGAAAATTTTAGGCCTGGAACATTAGATGCTTTTGATCTTGGATATGGGCATATTAAATTATTTAATGAAAAGGTAGTTTATGTTTCTATTAGTGGGTATGGTCAAACTGGTCCATTAAGAGGACGAGCAGCATTTGCTCCTACTGTACATGCAGAATGTGGAACAGCCTATACTAAATTTAAACATGTAGGGACTAAAATTGATGATTACAATAACATGCAAAGTGATTTTTCACACGCTGATGTATATACAGGTTTAGAAGCTGCAGTTGCATGTTTAGCAGCCTTACATGAGGTAAATAAGACAGGTAAAGGTCAACATGTTGATGTTTCTTTGGCGGCTACTATGATAGCGGTAAACGAAAGAGCGCATGCAGAACTTGCTGGAATGGATGACAGAGATGATGAACCTTTTGCTCTTTCAGCACCTGATTCTCCTTATATAAAACTTTCTACCGGAGAAATAGTAGTTATAGCAGCTAGTCCTATTTTAGGAGTAGTATTTTCACGGTATGCGCAAATGATGAGACGTCTAGATTTGTTAGATAATCCTAATTATAAAACCGCTAAACTACGCAGAAAGAATTATAAAAAATTAATGAAGGAGGTAAATGATTGGGCATCAACTTTTAGGAGTTTAGAAGATCTTGAAGCGCAAGTTGGTGAAGTAGGTCTGGCAGTTGGAAAACTAAGAAGTATGAAAGATTTTGCTGAAGGACAATGGGGTTCTCACTGGGGCGCTATGAGAGATATAGAAGATGGAGACGGAGGTAAGATTAAAATACCTGGCCTTCCATGGAAATTTTCTAAAACTGAGTGTAACCCTGGTAATCATTTAGCTACTAGGGGTATGGATAATAAAAATATTTTAAAAAATTTAGGATATTCTAAAAAAGAAATAGAAAATTTATATAAAAATAAAATTATATCTGAAGGCAAATTTTAATTATATTTATTAACTAAAATGTTATTACCTTTATTACCTTTTACTAACCATATTGGCCGCTTGGAATAATTTACACTATGTCCATCTTTTTGTTCATGGTTTTTTGTATGTCTATTAAAAACACTTTTTGAAGACATATACCTATATACAATTCCTGCCCTTCTATCCGGAGAGTTATTTTTCTCTGATCCATGGACTAAATTTGCATCATGCAGTGACATTTGACCCGGTTTTAAAATAATATAATTCTTATTTTTATCTTCTATTTGTTTTTCATTTATGCCTGCATTTAAGGCTGTATTTTTCTCATTAATTTCATGTCTATAAATGTTACCTTTATGAGAACCTGGAATAACAGTAAGGCATCCATTTTTTTTTGTGGATTTATCAGCGGCTATCCAAACCGAACAAGTTGACATAGGTGTAATTGGCCAATAATGAGAATCTTGGTGCATAGGAACTTGCATTCCATTAAATGCGGGTTTGCAAAAAATTTGACTACCCCAAAGTATTATATTTTCTCCTAATACTTGTGATATCATTTCAATTATTTCTTTTGTATGAGCTAATTTTAAAAAGTAATTATAATTTTTATTATTTAATTCTCCCATAGAACCACCTTTAATATGTGGACAAACTAATTGCTCGGGTCTTATATTTTGATTTTGATTTATTATACTATCAATATTTATTTTTAGTAAATCTAACTTGCCGAAAGGCAACTCCCATGAAGGGGTTATATATCCATTTAGATTATAATGTTTTATATTATTTTTAGATAATAGCATTTTTTATTATAAATAATCTTTATTAGAGTTAAATTTTTTATCTTTTGCTAAGAGACCTGCTCCTGGAACATAATTAACTTCTATTTTTATTCCATCTGGGTCTTCAAATAAAATATAGTAGTATCCTGGTGCCCATGCACCATCTAATGGGCCTCGTATTATTTTAGCATTTATTTCAATAAGCTTCCCTTTTATTATATCAATATGTACTTTTTTTCTAGCTCTAAAACAAAAATGATGAAGCCCTATATTATTTTGACTAAAATCTGAACTAGATATATTTTTATCTATTTCTTGAATTAAAATACCTGTTCTAGCTCCAACATGATAAATAGATTTCTTACCTTCATGTAATAGTTTTAATCCTAAAAATGGCATTAATTCTTTATAAAATTTTTTTGATTTAGCTATATTTTTAACTGATAAAGCAATATGAGCAATTCCATTAACATCTAACATACAGTTTTTCCAAATTAAAATTTTTAAAATACGTTTATTTATATTAAATTATATTAATTATATTATAGAAGGAAGGTATTATGAAAGTTTCTGGAATTGATACATTAAGAATAGAAGAATTTCCTAACTTACTACTTGTAGAAGTAAAGACCGATGAAGGATTAATAGGATTAGGAGAAACATTTTATGGTCCAGCTTCTGCAGAGGCACATATACATGAAATTATTGCTCCATATTTAATTGGAAAAGATCCTTTAAATATAGAACAACATCAAAAAAACCTCATTGGTTATACAGGTTTTGTTGGAGCTTCTGCTGAAAGAAGAGGATCATCAGCTGTAGATATTGCATTATGGGATATTTGGGGGCAAGCAACATCACAACCTATATATGGTCTGCTTGGAGGAAAAGTTAGAGATAATATTAGAGCATACAATACTTGTGCAGGGTCTCATTATATTAGAAAGCATCCAACACAAGGTACAAAAAATTTTGGATTAAACAATAATGGAAATTATGAAGATTTAGAAGCTTTTTTAAAAAATCCTGTAGATTTAGCATATTCTCTTCTTGATTCAGGCATAACTGCTATGAAAATATGGCCTTTTGATTTTGCTGCAGAAAAGTCGCAAGGGCAGTATATTTCCTCAGAGGATATGAAAAAATCACTGGAGCCATTTGATAAAATCAGAAAAGCTTTGGGAGATAAAATGGATATAATGGCTGAATTACATTCTATGTGGAATAAACCTCAAGCTATTAATATCTGTAGAGAGTTAGAGAATTATAGCCCGTTATGGATTGAAGATCCTGTTTTCATGGATCATATATCAACTTTAGCTGAAGTTTGTAACGCTACTCTAGCACCAATAGCTGTTGGAGAAACTAGAGGAGGAAGATCAGACTATAGGTCTTTATTGGAATTAAATTCTTTGTCTCAAATAATAATGGATATTTCTTGGGGTGGAGGGTTATCTGAGGCCAATAAAGTATCTTCTATGGCAGAAGTTTGGCATATTCCCATTGCATTTCATGATTGTACTGGTCCTGTTACATTAGCAGCAAGTACTCATTTAGCTTTGTCTAATTCTAATTGCTATATTCAAGAAATGGTTAGAGCCTTTTATTATGGATGGTATTCAGATTTAGTTACCAACCTTCCTCCAATTAAAAATGGTCATATAACTGTTCCAGAAGGAAACGGTTTAGGGTTAGCTCTGCAAAAAGATGTGTATAAAAGAAAAGATGTACATATCAAATCTAGTTAGAATCTTACTTCATCAAAATTTTATGATGGTTTGCTGAAGTAATTTTATGATTAAGAATAGTTTCTTTATTGATATTAAAGTTTGGTAAAATTTCATGATTAAAGTTCATAAATTGATCTTTTCCTCTAACTAATAAAGCTGTATCTTTCTCTTTATCAGCCTTTGTTTGTTTGACTTGAGGAGTTGTGTATCTTATTGCAATGCCAATTCTTCTATCATTAGTTTTGTTTGTTCTAGATGAGTGAGCTAATTTAACATGATGCAGAGAAATTTCTCCGGGTTTTAAGGGCATAGCAATAGTATTATATTCTGAAGTTTTTATGTTTAATTCTTGACCCCGAGTTAATAAATTTTTTTCATTGAAAGTTTCTTTGTGTTCTAAATTTTGCCATTTATGGCTTTTTGGAATTACTTCCATGGGGCCTGTTTCTAGAGAAGCATCTGAAATAGCAACCCATGCTGTTAGTACATCGTCTGGTTCAAGTCCCCAATATTGAGCATCTTGATGCCATGACACAAATGAATTTTCATTTGCTTCTTTTATAAAAAAACTAGAACTCCAACACAATATATTAGGACCTAATATATCTTCAACAGAGTCTAAAATATTTTTGTTATGGACAATTTCATTTACCCAGCTAAATAATAAATGAGATTTATGTTTGTCAATTCCGGATATAGCTGAACCTTGAGATTTTTCATAGTCTTCTAATGCTGTTCTATATAAAAAAGCTTCTTTTTCTTCCATTACCTTAATAGGAAATAGATAACCGTTATTCTTAAAAAAATTTATTTTTTTTGTATTTAATATTTTTGCCATCATTTATATTTTTTTTAAAAATTCATCTATTAACCCATCAGGTGTAGGTATAACATGCTCTTTTTTTGGAAAATTTCCGTTCTTAACGTCATCTATAAATTCTTTAAAACCAGCCACTCTTTCTAATTGCATATCTTGTTTCATTTTATATAAATTACGGTACTGTTTAGAATGTCTTACATATGGAGGTCCATTATTACCTAGTATATCATCTGCAAATAAAAATTGTATATCTCCGCCTTTACCTGCACCTATAGAGGATGTTAATAGAGTTGTTCTCTTACTTATTTCTATTAATAGATCTTCAGGAATAACTTCTACCTCTACAGCATAAGCACCAGCATTTTCAAATATTTTTATCTGATTATAAATCCAAATCGCTTCTTCTAATGATTTCCCAACAGCCTTTAATCCACCTGTCCAAGTGCTTCTTCTAGGAACTAAACCAGCATGTGCTTGGACGGGAATGCCAGCTTCAGTAGCGGCTTCAATAAAACTTGGACTCCATTGTGTCATCACTGCATCAGCTCCAATTTCCATTGCTTTATAACCAATTCTAACAGCCTCATCTTTCGTAGCCGCAGCAATTAATGGACAAGAAAATGCCATAAATGTATTAGGTGCAGCTTTTCTAATTGCTATTGCTAAATCAGGATTTTTAGGATCAAACCTAACTTTCATAGTATCTATTCCAGCCTCTTCGGCAGCGGTAGCCTCTTCAATAGAAAATGGAACAGTCTCAGTTAATATATTATTACCTTTTTGGTCTCTAAGATCCTTAACTGTATAGTTACGTGTTCCATAAACACCTCCTACAGTCATGATTCTTTTTAATCCCTTTTTCTTTGCATCTCTTGTTGGTATGTTTCCATCACCAGTTGCATGGCTACTCATATTTTTTCCTTATTTTTTATTCCGAAATAACTTCTTTAACACCATCAACTGTATCCTTTGCTGTTTCTTTTGACCAATCATAGGCATCATTAGCATTTTCTTTTATTCTTTCATAAGTAGAACATGCATTAAATAATATTAAGCTAAGTAAAATTACTAAAAATTTCATTTAATTTCCTTTAAGTTATATTTTAATTTATAGAAATATAATAAATAGAATTTTTTTACCTGTATAGGTTTTATATAGTATATTAGCATAATCATAGTAATTTTATTTTGGAAAAATTTATAATGAAAACTTTAAGAAGAATAATTTCAAATAACAAAATAGAAACGTTGTTTGGCAAGAATTGTATTTATCTCGAAAATAAAAATGATATTTCATTATCTAATTATACTTTTTTATCTCCAGTAGATCCAAAAGTTATAGTTTGTGTGCATTTAAATTATAGAAGTAGATTAAATGAGCTTAAAAGGGTTCAGCCTGAAGCTCCAACATATTTTCTTAAGCCTGTATCATGCCTTAATAGTCATTTAGGCGATGTTGTTCGTCCTGCTGGGTGTAAATTTTTAAATTATGAAGGTGAAATTGCATTAGTAGTAGGTAAAAAAACAAAAAATATAGAATTAGAAAAGGCACATGAATATATTTTAGGATATACTATAGCTAATGATTTTGGTTTACATGATTTTAGGGATACTGATGAAAATAGTATGGTGAGAGTAAAAGGAACTGATACTTTAGGCCCTATTGGGCCTGATTTAGTAATGGGTTGGGATTACAGAAATAAGAATATTAAAACATTTGTTAATAATGAAATGGTTCAAGAATCTAACACAAATGACATGATATGGTCCCCTGAATATTTATTAACAGATCTTTCTAGATCTATTACTTTTAATAAGGGAGATTTGATTTTGACTGGAACTCCTTCAAATTCTCGGCCATTGGAGCCTAATTCTATAGTAAAAGTAGAAGTAGAGGGTTTAGGTTTTTTACAAAATACAGTAATTGAAGGAAAAGATACTCTTATTAAAAATGTTGGTGCTGAGCCAAAAGATTCTGATCATATTAGATCTATTTCATTAGGTTCTAATAATTCTAAAATATAATAAAAAAATAATAATAGGACATAAATATGTTAAAAGACAATGATTACATAAATGCTTGGGATAATAAATTAATTCATAAAAACCTACAAAATTTATTTATCCCAAAAAATACAGAAGAAGCATATAAACTTCAGTCTAATTATCAGGCATATAGTAAATATGATTTATTTGGATGGAAGATAGCTGCAACAAGTATTGAAGGGCAAGAGCATATAGGGGTACATTCTCCTATTGCGGGAAGGTTAATTAAAGAACGCTTATATAAATCAGGAGATAATGTTTCACTCATAAGTAATCAAATGAAAGTAGCAGAGGCTGAGTTTTCCTTTAAATTAAATACAGATATACCTAAAAAAAATATACCATATACATATGAAGAAGTTTTAGATTGTATAGAACATATATGTCCAGCAATTGAAATTCCAGATTCTAGATTTTTAAATTTTGATAAAATAGGAAAGGATTTATTGATTGCAGATAATGCATGTGCTGGAGAATATGTTATAGGAAATAACCCTACTAAGTCATGGAAACATATAAATTTAAAAAATTTTAAAGTAGGATGTTATAAAAATAATCAACTTGTAGGCCACGGTATAGGAAGTAATGTTTTAGAAGATCCAATTATAGCATTATCTTGGCTAATTAATGAATTAAATAGCTATAATATTACACTTTATTCAGGGCAGACCATTTTAACAGGTACGTGTATTAAACCTATTACGGTGGCCGAAGGTGATAATATAGTTATGGATTTTTATGAATTAGGTAAAGTGGATTGTCATTTTTCTTCAACTTAAATTTCTATAAGCCAATCTTTTATTAACTTATTAATAGTATACTTTATAGAAAAATTAATATCTTTTTTTAGCATATTATAATCCATAATTGGATATGTGGCTCCCATGCCAATATTATTTATTTTTATATTTTTTTTCTTAGAAATTTTATTAAAATTATCTGCTAATTTTATTGCACTAGTTCTTATAGATGCGCAGTTATAAATGTTTTTTAATTTAGTTTTGGAGTTAATCATTTTAATAAATAAATTAGCAGCATCTTTAATATAAATTATATCAAGTGATGAGGGAGGTGTTTCAATTATACATTTAGATTTTGTTTTAGTGGCAAGTGCCATTTCTGAAATACCTGCGGCAACTCCTCTATAATTTAAACCTGGCCCTATTATAATAGGAAGTCTAATACCTGTAATATTCATTTTATAATTTTTAATATAATAATTTGCTACTTCTTCAGCCATCAATTTAGTAAGTCCATAATTCGTCAAAGGTTTTAAGATAGAGTGTTCTTTGACAGTTTTGTTTTTATAAGATTTTTCTTCTCCAAAAACTACTGTAGAACTAGACCATATTATTTTAGCTTTTTTATTTTTTAATTTATCTAATAAATTTGCAAACCCAGTAACATTAATATTTACTGCTTTATTGAAGTTTTCATTTGCGGCTTTTAAAAGACCATTACCATTACCACCAAAAGCAGCTAAATGAACAATATAATCCCATTCTTCTGAATTTAATGCACTATTTATCTCTTTATCATTAAGTGTACTGCAATTAAATAAATGCTTTATTTTATATTTTTTAAGTTTTTTATGATCTAAATATGGGTCTAATATAGATATTTCATATTTCTCGTTAGGAATAACCTTCAGTATCCCTTGTCCTAAAAAGCCATTTCCTCCAATAATCAATATTTTTATTTTTGATAACATTATTTTTTATAAAACCATTTATTTATTTAATTTTAATCATATATATTATTATGAGGTAAAATATGTATAATTATATACTAATACATATATTATGATGTTGGGAGGTATTAATGGAATTAGAAGATATTAAACCAGATAAACGATTAATTAAATTTAGAAAAGCCTACCGAGATCAAATAGATGGATGGTATAATGGTTCTTTACATGTAGCAATAATATATTCAATAGGTGGTTTATTATTATCTTATTATATTAGACATATAAATAACTTAATAGGTTGGGAACTTATTATAATTCCAATTACTTTTCTTATTTGTAATTTTTTTGAATGGGCTTTGCATAAATACGTTATGCATATACCTCAAAATTTTCCTGGAGCTAGAGCAATTTATTCTCGACACACGCAACAGCACCACCAATTTTTTAGTAAAGATGAAATGCGTTTTGCAGGAGCACATGACTGGAGGGTAACTTTTTTCCCCCCTTATGCATTAGTTGTGTTTACCTTTATGTCTATACCAGGTTTCATAATTTTATCTTGGTGTTTTTCTTCTAATGTTGGCTGGTTATTTATTATTACAACAACCGCTATGTACTTAATATATGAATCTATGCATTTCTGTTGCCATATAGGTGATAATTTTATTTTACGTAATTTACCATTTGTAAATACTTTGCGTCGTCATCATGCTGCTCATCATGACCAAGGAGTTATGACAAAGATTAATATGAATCTAACTTTTCCAATAGCGGATTGGTTATTTAAAACATCAGATTTAAAAAGAGGGTTATTAGGACATCTTTTTAACGGCTATAATGAAAAATATAAAAGGTAGGTATATGCCAAAAAGATACAAAATTTTACTAACGCTGCTGATATTAATTATAGGTACAGCAGTAATTCTATATGATAAACCAGATTTATCTAGAGCGCTTTTTCTTTATGATTATTATTTATTATCAAGGTCTTTATTAATTAGTAAATATATAAATGTTCCCATAATTTTTTTAGTACAGTTCCTTATGGTAATAGGATTATGGATCTTTCCTGAAGCTAAAGGTAAGGTGTCCATGAAGGATATAAAAGATGAGTAAGGTGCTTGTTTTTAAGGAAATAATAGAACCTGGAATTTTATCTGTAATTATAAAAAACCATAATAAACGAAATGCCCTTTCTGATAACATCAAATTAGAATTAGAAAGTATTGCCTTAGATCTAAGAGATAATACTGATGTTAAAGCTGTAATACTTTCAGGTGAAAATGGAAATTTTTCATCTGGCAATGATACAAAAGATAAAAATTCTTTTGGTGAAGGTCTAGGTTTAGCAGAAGCAAGGCAAAAAAATAGGCTAGGTTTAAGAATGTGTGATGCTTGGACAAATATGCCTCAAGTTTCAGTATCTGCAATTCAAGGTGCATGTATTGGAGGTGGAGTTTCATTGGCATTATCATGTGATTTTAGGTTTTGTTCACCAGATGCATATTTTTATGCTCCAGAAGTTGAATTAGGAATTACATATTCATGGGGTTCAATTCCAAAATTAGTATCTTTAGTCGGGCCTGCCCGAGCAAAATTATTTGCTTTAGCTTGTAAAAAACTAGACACAAAGACATTAATTGAATGGGGATTATGTGAGAAAATTACAGATGATCCTCTGATAGCCTCTAAAGAGTTTTTAAAAGGTATTATAGAAAAGCCACTGGTAGCACAACAAATGGTCAAAGAGTCAATAAATAGGCAAGTAAATCTCAATCAAATATCAATTTTAGAGCAAGATCAAGTATTATTGACTCGTAAATATAATAAATAATATTTATAATTATAACTAATAATTTGCCAGCAATAAATTATTTATGTACAATCTCCCAGCGGAATTTTAGTGGGCCAACTGGGAGGCCAATCCGCGCTGTAATTTATTACGGTTTTTTTTGAAGAAGACTACATTGTAGTTTATTTATGGAGTTTAACACCAGTCGAATGTAAGAATTTACAATTTTGATCTCCTAAATTATAAGATAAGGAAAAGAATATGCCTGTAGGTATTGTTAAGTGGTTTAACCCTAAAAAAGGTTATGGTTTCGTAAGTCCTGAAGATGGCTCTAAAGATGCATTCGTGCATATAACAGCTGTTCAGGGTGCAGGACTTGATACTCTTAATGAGGGAGATAAAGTAGAATACGAATTAGTAGAAGGCCAAAACGGCAAAGCTTCTGCTGACAATCTTAAAATTGTTACTTAAATAATTTTTTACTTTAAAATTTCAGGGCTATTTTCATAGCCCTGAAATTATTTTTATTTAAAGTCTTTATTTAAGAAGAATACAACCCCAAATATAATCAATATACTTCCTATAACTACGTTTGTAGATATTATTTCATCATAATAGTACCATCCGATGAATACTATTAAGGGTAACCTAATGTAATCAATAGGTAAAACTACAGAAGCATCCGAATATTTTAAAGCACTTGATAAAGAATAGTGTGCTAATAAGGATGTGATGGTTAATAGAATTATTAAGGGTATTTCCATCATTATATTGTAGTGTATATTTCCAATTATAAATGACCCTATTAAAGAGAAAGGTAGTTGGATAATAGACATAAAAAAAAGTATGGAAAGAATACTATCTGTGCGGGTAAGTTTTTTTGTAAAATTATGAGCTATTGCATAAGTAATAGCAGAACATAATACTATGATATTATAAAAACCTATATATTTTGTATCTGGCATAAATATGATCCAAGTACCCATTAAACCAATAATTAAAAAGCATATTTTATTTAAGGTAATTTTTTCTTTAAGGAGAACAATAGCAATAATAACGGCCCAAATTGGCATGGTAAATTCTAATGAAAATACTACAGCTAAAGGTAAAACAGTTAATCCCCATGTCCAGGCAGATTGACCAATAAAATGAAAGATATTTCTTATAAAGTTATTTTTAAGTTGAAATGTATTTAACTGAGTATGTTTCGTAACCATAAGGATTATAAAAATCACAATAATACTAAAGATATTTCTAAAATTTTGTATTTCAAAAGAGCTATATTTAAAACTTAGTTCTCTTATAGATATTGCCATTATGCTAATATTAACTATAAAGCCTAGCATCCAAGCTATGCCAAGTGCATTCTTATTTTTCAGAAATTTTAACATTAAATAAATTTATATTATTAATATTTATAAATCTAAAATATTTAAAAATTGTTATTTTTAATAAATCTATTACTATCTAAATAAATTTATGGTTTTAATATGAGTTATTTACATTATCAAGAGAAAAAAAACTACTGGTTATTACTTTCTAATATAGTAACCTTGATATCCTTATTTTTATTACTTGTTGCAGTCTTAGGGTATAGGTTTGAATTATTTAGCATTAAGTATTCTTTATTAATCTTAACTAAATATGCTGTATATGGTTCTATAATATCATTAGGTTTTAATCTCATAACTTTTGGAAATATTCTTAGTAAGAAGCTTATAGCTTCTTCTATATTGATTGTTTCATTAAGCTTTATTATTAATATTACTATAGTTTCTTATTTTTATAAAAATATTATGGATTTAAAGAGTAATCCTAAAATTAATGATATAAGCACAAGTTATGAGGATTACATGGATTTTAAGATATCAAAAGACCATATTATAAAAAATAATGAGTATTCATTAATTCAAAAATATGGAGGATATGACCAACCTAATTATAAAATATCCTCATTATTGATAAGTAATAAAACACATAAAGAAGTCTTTAATATATCCAAAAATATTATTATAGAGATGGGATTAAAGATCACATATTCTGACTTAGAAGAAGGTTTTATTGAGGCTGTTGATAAAAGTTTTTGGTATGGTTTTGAGGATGATATTATAATTAGGATAGAAAAATTAATTTCAGATGACATAAAAATTGATGCGCGGTCTGCTTCTAGAAAAGGTAGAAGTGATTTTGGAATAAATTCTAAAAGAATAACCAATTTTTTTAAAAGGTTGAATAAAAACCTTTATAATTAATCACAGTTTGTACATATATATTCAATAACAGTATCTTCATCTGCATTAAATTTTAGACCAGTCCATTTACCCTCATTATCATAATTTATATAATACTTTACTTCCCCATCTACGAACCAAGTATTATTATTAACTTTAGAAACCTTAGTATCAATAACTTCTCCGTTTAGGGTATTAATCATAGTCTTATATTTTACTTCATATGGGTGCCAATGCTCAGAAGGTAAAACATTATTTCTAGAAATAGTAATAGTTTTATTATCCTGATCAGTGATTTCTAATAAATCTTCTGTTATTTTATGAATACTTATATTGTATTCATCTCCATCATCATCAATTTTAACTTCATGACTATTCAGTTGATTATTTACCCAATTTGATTTTGCTGAATATATAAAAATATAGTCTAAAAATAAGAGGTATCTAGCTTTTATATAGGCAGTTGTAATAGCATTAAATCCGTCACTAGTTTTTTCAAATATTACCTTATGCCAACCTACTTCTTTTTCATTTCTAAGAATTATAAAATCAAGCTTAGAATCTTTGTATATACAGAAAGGAAATTCTTTTGAATTAATACAGTTTTCATTAAAAGCATATGCATTAATTGATAGGCTTAATAAGAAAAGTATATATATTATTGATCTCATGTATTATTATATGTTTCTGTATTATTAATCTGTTTTGTAATATTAAAATTAAATATAATTACCATGATTACAAACTAAACGGAATAACTATTTTATGTTTTATAAGTACTTTATATTAATTAGGCCACATCATTGGGTTAAAAATATACTTATATTTTTTCCAATATTATTAAGTCCAAATGAATTTAGTAATACTGACTTTGTCAATTCTATGTATATGTTTATATGCTTTTGTTTAGCAGCGAGCGGTATTTATATCTTTAATGATATAAAAGATGCAAAAAAAGATATTATTAATTTTAGGACTAGAAATCGACCTTTTGCACAAGGGTCTATACCTATATATATTGGATACATTATATCAGCATTATTAATATTATTTTCACTTTTATTAACAATTATTTTAGTACATAAAGCAGCATACTTATTATTATTATATATTTTAATAAATATTTTATATACATTATATTTTAAGTATTTAGTAATTTTAGATATTTTGTCAGTTAGTTCAGGTTTTTTAATCAGACTAATTGCTGGTGGTATTGTATCTGAAATTGATCAATCTTTGTGGACTTTATTAATTATTAGTTTTGCTTCACTGGGCTTAGCAACAGGAAAAAGATTAGGTCAATTTGTTGAGAACCCTAAATATTTATCTGCAAATTGGAATGATACCCTCTTAAAATATGTACTTATATTTTGTATAATGAGCACAATAATTTTTTATGGATTGTTTTCTTTTGATTCTGAGGTAATTTTTAGACACGGAAGTGATAAAATTTGGCTTTCTTTTCCTGTTATAATATTAATCTTTATCAGGTATCTTTATATTGCATGGTATGGAAAATATTTAGGAGATCCAACGGATGCATTATTAAAAGATCGATATTTACAGATTATGGTTTTATTATGGGTTATATTAATTTCTATTATATTTATAGTATAAGAATTTTTATAAAAAATTTATTTTAATATAGGTTATTATAATTTATATAATAAATTATGGGCGATTAACTCAGGGGTAGAGTGTCTCGGTGACATCGAGGAAGCCATTGGTTCAAATCCAATATCGCCCACCACTTAACATGGGATGAAATCTATGATTTTTAAATTTTTATTACTTTTTAGCTTTTTAATTAGTTTTAACAATATTTTAGCATTTGCTTATAATGAAGAAGATTTAATACATTTTTTAAAAAATTCTAAGTGTCACCAATGTGATTTAAGTAATTATAATTTTGAAGGAAAATATATGGATCAATCTATTATTACTGAATCAAACTTAATAGGTGCAAATTTTAATAATGTAAAAATGGCAAATGCAATAATAAAATCTTCAGATTTTACAAATGCTACTTTTGTAAATGCAGATATGCCTTCATCTTTAATTGAAGATAGTATTTTTACTAATGTTGATTTTTCTGAAGTAAATTTTGTTTCCACAAGAATTAAAAATTCTATTTTTATTAAATCTAATTTTAATTTGGCAAAAATGCATGGAATAATTGCTGAATCATCTATATTTGACGACGCAAATATTACAAATGTCAATATCCAAAAATCAATTTTATCTACTTCTTCATTTATTAGAACTAATTTTAATAAATCACTTTTATCGCTCTCATTGATTGACAATGCAAACTTGTCTTATTCTGATCTATCTAAAACAAAGACAAGAGGTGTTAACTTTACTAATTCAAATCTAGAATTTGCAAATTTATCATATGGTTCTTTTAGAAGATCAGTATTTAATAATAGTAATATGAAAAATATTAAATATAAGTCTGCAAATTTCTATAAGTCTATTTTTATGAATGCTGATTTAAGCACTATTAATCATGCTAATGTATATTTTAAACAAGGAATTTTTTGTAAGACTAGAATGAAAGAAAAAATTATTAATAAAGATTGTAGAAGCTAATTTATAGTTGATGTAATTTTTTCTTCTACAAATTCTTTAATTTCTTGGTTAGAATAATTTAATTCTTGTAAAATTTCTCTACTATTTTCACCTAGTAGCGGTGCTAGTTGTTCACCATTTATTGGGCTATCAGAATATATAGGGGCAGGCCTTGGAGATCTTATTGTTCCATAAACTTTACTTTTATGAAATTCTATAATTTTATTTTTTATAACTTGATCATTATTTAGTAACTGTTCTCTATTTAGGATAGGGGCACAAGGAACCTCGTTATTAGCAAGTTTTTTTAAAATACTATTTGAATCATATTTTTTTATTTCTTGCGATATTATAAGTCTTCTTTCTGTTTTATTCTCAAATCTAGCTCTTGGAGTATTAAAACGTTGATCGACTAATAAGTCTTGTCTATTAAACGCCTTACACATGCCTAGCCATTCTTTATCAGTTACAGCACCTGCAGTTATATACTTATTGTCCTTAGTTTTAAAGACTAGGTCTAATCCCATTTGTCCAGATGATGGGTCGCTTTCTTGACCTACAAATGATAATGAAGAACTACCTTCAGGCCATAAATAAGCTATCATAACATCTAACATGGCTATTTTTATGTGCTGGCCTTTACCATAACGTTCCCTATAAAATAGTGCAGAGCTAATTGCTTGGGCTGTAGCCATTCCTGTGGTTTTATCAGGAATAATAGTTCGTACCATTTTCGGAAAATTTGTTTCTTGATCTCTTTGTATATCTGCTAGACCAGATAATGCTTGAATTACGGGGTCATATACTCTTTGTTTTGCGTAAGGACCTGTTTCTCCAAACCCACTTATTGAAGCATAAATAATATTTTTGTTTATTTTTTTTACTTCTTCATAACTCAGTCCCATTCTCTTCATTGTTCCAGGTCTAAAATTTTGCACAAGAACATCAGAATTTTTTATTAGTTTTTTTAGTATATTTATACCTTTAACTTTTTTTAAATTGATAGTAAAAGACCTTTTACTTCTATTACTGCATAAAAAAGAGGTTGTCATTCCATTATGGAGAGTTCCCACCTTTCTCATTAACTCCCCCTGCAATGGTTCTATTTTAATTACATCAGCTCCTTGATCACCAAGCATCATTGTTGCAACGGGGCCTGATACCATTGCTGTCAAATCTATAACTTTTATTCCCTTGAGTGGTCCTTTATTAATCATATTGGCTTTCTTTTTATTTATTTAGGGTATTTATTTTTTGAAATTTCTCAAGTGTATCATGCCCATAAGTTTCAATCATTGCTTTCATGTATTCTGGTCTTTTTATAGATCTATCATAATAAGATAGAATTTTTTGACTGTTAAGCTCTAAATCATATAACTTTATTACTTGCAAACAACTCATAAACATTATATCTGCACAGCTTGGACATTCTCCCATTAACCAGTTTTTATTTGGAACATCTTTTTCACAGGCTTTTAACATTCTAGCAACGTTTTCTTTGGCAGCCTTTATAGCATTTGGGGCCTCTCCATATATATTTGCTAGTCCTCCATTTTGTACTTTTTTATGTCTTCTCATAACGTAAACACCTAATGCATCTATTTCCATAGCACACATATATGACCATTCATCAATCTTAGCCTTTTCTTTTGGTGAAGTGGAAACATAAAAGTCTGAAGGTTTGTCAAAATTTTCACAAACATATTGCATTGCAGCGGCACTTTCACTTATGTATATATCATTATGCCTAAATAAAGGTATTTTCCCTTTAGGGTTAATATTTAGATATGCAGTAGTTTGTGTTTCTCCTGTTCTAGAACCTATTTTATGACTTTTATACTTTAATTTAAACTCTTCTAAAGCCCAGTATATTCTAAAAGTTCTAAAAGTTTTAAAGCCCCAGATTTCTACAATTTTATTATTCATATTAGTCCTACTTAAAATGCATATTTGTGGTTCATAATTAGCAATTGTCAGATTCACTGTATTATAAGATCATATATTTTAAAATATATAAAGATATATATTTGTAAAACTTGGGCAATAATTTGGCAGATATGAACTATAAAAATTTAGGTATGTTCCTAATTATATTATTCGGGTTTGTTTTAAATGTAATAAGTATGCAGGTTGTAGGTTCTTCTATTAGAAATTTACAAGGTGCTTTAAATGTTGGCTTAGACCAAGTTTCATATGTTATGTCTGCTTATTTAATGGCTGAAGTAGTTATTATTCCTTTTGCTGGTTGGTTATCACGTTTATTATCAATCAAATTATTATTTTTAATAGGTTTAACTGGTTTTTTAATTGCCTGCATTGGAGCAGCTTCTACCAGCAATTTCTATGTATTGGTTGGTTTTAGAGCAATGCAAGGGTTTTTTGGTGGAGCTCTAATGCCATTAATGTTTTCTTGTATTTATATTTTATTTACGCCAAAGCAATTACCATTTGCTTTATCTTTAACCGCAACTGTAGGAGTATCTTCTATAGCTTTTGGACCTGCTATTGGTGGTTATATGACAGAAATGATTAGCTGGCGCTGGATGTTTTTGTATAACATCCCTATTGGAATAGTTTTATTAGTTCTAGCATATATTTTTATAGATTTAGATAAACAGGAAAAGCACTTATCTAAGCAGATAGATTATTATGGAATTATTTTATTAGCTTTAGGTCTCTTATTATTATTAATTACTATACAAGAAGGGTCAAGGTTAGATTGGTTTGAATCTTCAACTATTAGAATTTGTTCAATCTTATCTTTTACTAGTATGTTATTATTTTTTATTAGAGAATTTACGGCAAAATATCCAATTATTGATTTAACTATATTTTTAGATAGAAATTTTAGCATTGGCTGCATTAATGTAATTGTATTTGGTATTTCAATCTATGCGCCTATATTTTTATTACCTGTATTTTTGGGGGAAGTTAAAGGTCTTGGTCCTTGGGATATAGGGGTAATAGTTTCCGTTATGGGATTATCATGGATGGGCATAGGTCCTTTTGTAGGGGTATTACTAAATATATTAGGAGCTAGATTAATAATATTTATAGGATGCGTTCTTACTATAATAGGAACTTGGCTTTTACTAAATATGACACCGGAATTTGGCTTTAAAGAATTATTTTGGCCTCAGGTATTAAGAGGAATAGGTTCCCAATTACTTTGGATAGGTAATCAATATATTGCAATGTTGTTTGTAACTAAGAATGGAATTCAAAATGCTGCATCTGTATTTAATCTTATTCTTAGATTGGGAGGAGCAATCTCTATTGCAACTACTAACATATTTTTAGAAAAATTAAGAGTTATGTATTATGGAGGTATTTCTAATATGCTTATAAATGGACCACAAATAATTTCTGGATTTACTCAGAAAATGGAAGGTCTTTTTAAGACACTGCCCATGCTTTCATCTTTAAATCCTGAATACAAAACAATTTTAGCTATGGAGTCATTAGGCTTAAGAGAAGGTTTTGTAATGGCAGTTAATAATATTACCTTTATTATATTATGGGTCGCATTTATACCCATAATACTTCTTCCATTTTGTAAAATGAAAAATTTAGAGAAATATTAACCTCTTCTTGTCATATAACCTTGTTCTGCGTAAGGGGCTCTCTCTCGAGCCTCTTTTTTAAACTTTAACCAGGAATTATAAATTCTTTTATTAATATCTCCTTCATTAGCAGTTTCAGCTACTACTTCATCACTTATTTTAAACATTTCTTGATAAACTTCATCTGGAAAGTTCTTAATATTAACTCCAAAATTAATAAGTTTTTTTTGTGAAATATTATTTGCATAAGTAAATTCAGATAACATTCTATTATTTTCTGACACGCACGCATGTTCGACTATTTTTTTTAAATTTATAGGAAGTTCATCAAAAGCTGTTTTATTAACAATGCATTCTGTATGGGATCCTGGTTCATGAAATCCAGGGCCATAATAATTATTTGCTACTTTATAAAAACCAAATGCTAAATCATTCCAAGGCCCAACCCATTCTGTTGCATCTATAGCTCCAGATTGTAAAGCAGGCATTATTTCACCTCCTGGAAGTGATACTGCTGTAGCGCCCATCCTATTTATAACTTCTGCACCAAGGCCTGGCATTCTCATTTTTAATCCTTTAAAGTCTTTTAAAGAATTAATTTCTTTATTGAACCAACCTCCCATTTGAACCCCGGTATTACCTCCAAGAAAACCCTTTACATTAAAGTCTGCATATAATTCATCCCATAAATCTTGACCCCCTCCATAATGTATCCAAGCATTATGTTCCTGTGCAGTTAATCCACCTGGAACTGCTGCAAAGAATGGGGTAGATTTATTTTTATTTATCCAATAATAACTCATCCCATGACTCATTTGTGCTGTGTCTTGTCTTACTGCATCAAAGCATTCAAATGCTGGAACTAATTCGCCAGCGGCAAAAAGCTTTACTGTTAATTGTCCTTCTGACATAGTCGTAATAGAATCTGCAATACGCTGTGCACCTGTTCCAAGTCCAGGAAAATTTTTTGGCCAAGTTGTAATCATTTTCCATTTTATTTTACCTTTAGAAAGTGCTGGAGAAGATAAAGTAGTTGCAGCAGCTACTGTACCAATACCAATTGTATTTTTTAAAAAATTTCTTCTTTTCATAAAGTTTCTCCTTATATATTGTATGCTATTGCTCTATCTCTCATATAACCATAATCACTATACTTTTGGTATCTCATCGATTGTTTTAAAAAGTCGCTCCAACTTTTATGTATCTTTGCATGAAGGCCTCCTAGCAATGCAGTTTCATCTACTACTTCTTTAGATATAGCAAACATTTTTGTTATTACATCTTTTGGAAATGGCCTAACGTCCACATTATGTTTATTAGTTAATACATCAAGAGATAGTCCACTATTAGCAAAATATTCCGCAGGTGCTTCTAAGGCACTAGCATGGCATGCATTCTTAACAATAGATTTTAAGTCTGAGCTTAATTCATCATAACTTTCTTTATTCATTATTAGTTCATTGGTAGTTCCACCTTCATGAAATCCTGGTCCATAATAATATTTTGCTACTTTATAAAATCCTAAAGCAAGGTCATTCCAAGGTCCTACCCATTCAGCTGCATCTATTACACCTGATTGTAAAGCAGGCATTATTTCGCCAGCTGGCATGTTTACCGCTGTTCCGCCCATTCTGTTAACTACTTCAGCTCCCAAACCAGGCATACGCATTTTTATTCCTTGGAAGTCTTCAAGAGAATTAATTTCTTTTTGAAACCATCCACCCATTTGAACGCCAGTATTTCCTGCTAAAAAACTTTTCACACCAAATTCTGCATATAGTTCATCCCATAATGCTTGACCACCACCATATATTATCCATGCAGCTTTCTCTGATGCTGTCATTCCTCCTGGCACGGTACAAAAGAATGGTATAGCTTTATGTTTAGATATCCAATAATAAGGTGCAGAATGACCACATTGTGCTGTTCCTTCTCTGACTGCGTCAAATACTTCAAAAGCAGGAACTAATTCATTGGCAGCAAAATTTTTTATTTCTAACCGACCATTAGAAGCTTCGGTAATTCTCTTTGCTAATTTTTGAGAGTGCGTTCCTCCGCCAGGAAAGTCTCTTGGCCAACAGGTAACCATTCGCCATTGTATAATATTTTTTGATGTAGAAGTTGCTTTTTGTGGGTTTTCCGGAGTTCCTCCGTTTACATTTTCTTTACATGCAGCTAAAACACCAGCAGCTGTTATCGCGGTAGCACCTATAAGTATTTCTCTCCTTTTATATATAGGTTTTGATTTTTTATTTTTCATATTATACCTCCCATTAAGATTAATCTTTAAAATTTTTCCAAGTATTATTAGTTAATTTTTGTAACCCTGTAAATTTACTTTTATATGCCATTTTTGGAGATTCTTTTATCCAATATCCGAGATAAACATATTTTAAACCTAATCTAATAGTTTCTTCTATATGCCAATCTATTATCCAAGATCCTAAACTATGTTTTGCTCTCTCTGGTGAAAAAAATTTATAAATACCACTTAAACCATCTTTTACTTTATCTGTTAAGCTTGCTGCAATTAATAAACTATTTTTATCTCTAAATTCATATACACATGTTGCAACAGGCGTATCTTCAACCATAGATCTATATTCACTAAAATTCATTTCAGCCATATCGCTATCGTTATGTCTAATTTTTTGATATGTATAGAATAATTCAAATTGCTCTCTTGTAGCAATTGGAGGCCTTTCAATACATACTAAGTCTAAGGCTGCTTTTTTTGCCCTTTTTAGAGATCTATTAGGTTTATACATAGAGACATCTATCCTTACAGGAATACATGCATTACAATCATTGCATGCAGGTCTATAAGCTGTTCTATGAGAACGTCTAAATCCAGCATTTGTAAGTTTAAAATTTAATTCATTTGAATAAGAACCAGATATTTCAGTTATAATTTTTTTTTCATATTTTTCAGGTAAATAAGGACAAGTTTGTGGAGAGGTTCCATAGAAAATTTGTAAAGGTTTTTTTAAATTTATTGTCATATATATAATTTACAACAAATTTCAAAATTAATATAGATTATAATACCACGGCGCAAATAAACTAAAAGATAACCAGCATATTAGAGTTAAAGGTATGCCACCCTTAATAAAATGTTTAAAACGATAATCTCCAGCTGCCATAACTAATAAATTAGTTTGGTAACCATAGGGGGTCGCAAAAGAACAATTAGCTGCTAAAATAATAGTTATTACAAATGGCATAACATCTACATTTAAACTAGTTGCTAAGGATATCCCTAAAGGCATAAAAAGTGCTGCACTAGCATTGTTAGTTAAAAAATTTGTCATTATAGAAACACTTAAAAAAAGTATTGAAATAATTACAGCTGGGCTTGATGCATTTAAGCTGTCTAACATTAAATAAGCACCATAATGTGCTAGGCCTGTTGCCTCTATTGCATGACTTAATGCCAGCATAGAAACTATAGTTAAAAAAATATGTCTATTTAAAGAATTTATAGCTCTTTCAGCACTTAAAACTCTGGAAGCAAGCATAGCTGATGCACCTATCATAGCTGCAGCTACACTTGGAATAATGCCTAAGGCAATAGTAATAACGGTAAAAAGAAATATTGCGAGAGAACGCCTTGCATACTTCTTTCTAGGTAAGATAGATGAGGTATGATCTAATAAAAGAATATCTGGGTAATCTTTTAGGTTTTTAATAGAGTTTTTAGAACCCTGAATTAATAAAACATCTCCATCTTCCAACACAATATCTGTTATTTGCTCCCTATAAATACGTGTACTTCTTTTTATTCCTAAAACTATACAATTAGTCATTTTTCTAAAACGAGATTCTTCAAGGTCTCGACCTGTCATTCTAGATGATGGAGAAATAAGTACTTCAGCTAGTATTTGTTCCCCGGAATGGATATGGTTATCATTATTTGCAAAATTATATTCATCCGTATCCGAAAATGTTGGATGAAGTTGTTCCCCATATTTTATTAAAGCATTCTCGATAATTTTTCTTTCAGCGGAAACAACAATTATATCATCTTTTTGGATTTTAGTAGATTGGTAGGCTGATATTGAATGTTCACCTCTTTGAATTAAAAGAAGTTTCATGTCTGGTAAGGCATCAAAAGTTCCGCTTAATGATGTTTGTCCTATTAAATCACTTTCACTATCTATTTCTATTTGTGCTATAAATCTATTTTGATCATTTGATAGTGACGAAGATGTATTGTTTCTTTTGGGCATAAGTTTAGGAAGAATAAATAAAACAAATAATATTCCAGGAATGGCTATAGCTAACCCAGGCATAGTAACACTAAAAAAGCTTATTCCTTCTACACCCAAATCTTTAGCTACTTCTGCGCCTATTATATTTGTACTAGATCCCACAAGGGTAGTCATTCCTCCTAATATACCTGCATAACTTAAAGGTATCAGAGCTTTACTAATTGATAAGTTCATTTTTTCTGCAATTATAGATACTAAAGGTATAAATATGATAATAATTGGAGTGTTATTCATTATACTAGAAATTATTGCTACAATTAATAATAATAAAATTAAGAGTGTATTTTTGCTTGTTTGTAAGTCTCTATTTAAGTGCATAATATTATCTACAAATGTATTAAGTATTCCAGTAGAATAAACTCCTTGGGCCACTACTAATAAAGCCATAACAGTTAATAGCCCTTGGTTGGAGAAGCCTGCAATAAAATCATCAAATTTAATTCCGTTGACAGGGTGTATTTCAAAAATTAGGAATAGCAATCCTAATACTGATATAGAAACTGCATCAACTGGAAATTTTCTAGAAGAGTATCCAATAATTGCAAAAATCATTATGGATAAAGTAATAAACATTTCAAAAGTAAAAATCATATTACTCTTCTAGACTAAGTTCTTTTAGTAACTTCTCTCGATGCTCATCTAGTTGGGGAACTTTTTTTCTAAATTTACGATCTTCATGTAAGCTCATTTTAATAGGGTTTCCAGCTACAGAAAAATTATTTAGTTTATTATCTTCTATATTGACAATCATATTTCTGGCAATTATTTGTTCAGAATTGACAGCCTGTTCAATATTATTTAGTGGGCCAATAGGAATATTTTCTTTTTCTAAAGTTTCAATCCAATAATTAATAGGTTTAGTAATAAATAGTTTTTCTAATTCTTGCTTAAGAGCAATTACATTCTCGACGCGTTTAGGGTTAGTTATAAACCTTTCATCTAAACTTAATTCAAAGTAATTGATTGCTTTGCACATTCTTTCAAACATAGTATTATTTCCACAGGCCATTACAATATAACCATTTTCACACCTATAACATTCAAAAGGCGCGATTGCCGGATGACGAGCCCCACCAGGAGGAGGGCTTTTTCCAGTTGCAAAATATCTGGCTATTGCGTTTTCTAGGATTGCAATTTGACAATCTAACATAGATATATCAATAGATTGTCCTTTATTTATATTATTTTTGTCTATTAATGCTGCAAGTATGCCAATGGTAGTAAATAAACCTGCTGTAATATCTCCAATAGATGTCCCTACTCTAATAGGCTCTTGCCCTTCATGGCCAGTTACACTCATAAGGCCACCCATTCCTTGAACTATCATATCGTATGCTGGTTTAGAGCTCCATGGCCCTGTCTGCCCAAATCCACTACAAGAGGCATAAATTAAATTAGGAAATATTTTTGAAAGTATATCGTATCCATATCCTAGTTTATCCATTGTGCCCGGCTTATAATTTTCAATTAAAATATCTGATTTTTTAAGTAAAGCATCAAAAATAATTTTATCTTTATTGTCTTTTAAATCTAGTTTAATACTTTCTTTTTCTCTATTTAGAGAAGCAAAATATGCTGATTGTTTATTAATAAAAGGGCTGAATTCTCTAGAATCATCTCCATTTGGAGGCTCAACTTTTATTATTCTAGCGCCTAAATCAGAAAGTATCATTGTTGCATAAGGCCCTGCTAATACTCTTGTTAAGTCTAAAACCGTTAGTCCTTTTAATGGGCCTGCTTTATTTTTATTATTCATATAATTTTACCTAATAAAGTTAAATTTTTATTTATTATTATTATATTGCTTGTATTATATAAAAATTATCTAAATTTATCATATAAATTTTTTATATTTTATACCAAATACTTTAATAATATATTAAACTGTTATATATTTGTATTATGAGGTATGTCAGATTATTTTTATTTATATATATTGTATTTGCAAGCTTTAATATTTTAGCAGAAAATAATGACTTTTTAAAGACTTTTAATACTTCAAATGCACCTATGAATTTTATTATAGCAAAGAGTTTATCTATGCCATGCTTAGGTTGTCATGGTCAGCGTAATTTAAGTATTCCCAGTTTGTTTAAATTAAAAGAAAGTTATATATATAATGCATTGGTTGAATACAAGTTAGATCAGCGTGAACATTACTTGATGCAAATAATATCTAAGGGATATAGTAATAAGGAATTAAAAATTATTTCTAAATATTATTCATTACAAGGAATTTATAATGAATAGGCGTTTTTTACTTAAAAGTATTAGGAATTTAGGTGTTACTTCATCTTTATTACCATTCATAAATATAAGTAATTCTAATGCCAAAAATATTGGAAGAGTTGTGGTGCTTGGAGCAGGGTGGGGAGGATTAAGTGCCGCTAAAACTATTAAAAACATAAGCCCTGAAGTTGAAGTAATAATAATCGATAAAAATAAAGAATTTATATCTTGCCCGATGTCTAATTGGGTAATAGGTCAACTCAAATCTATGGAAGATATTACTTTTAGTTTTGATAACTTGAAAAACAAATATTCTATCAAGTTTATTCATGAAGAAGCTATAAATATTGATCCATCTAAAAAGCTAATTAAGACAGACAAACAAGAATTAAGTTATGATAAATTAATACTTTCTCCAGGCATTGAATTAGATTATTCTTCGATTGAAAATTGGAATAAAGATTCATTCTACAATTTTCCTTCTGCTTGGAAAGCTGGGCATGAAACTAAATTGCTTTCTAACAATATTAAAAATTTATCTAATGGTGGAGTAGTTACAATTTCCATTCCTTTAGGTCCATACAGGTGTCCTCCTGGTCCATACGAAAGAGCTTCCTTGATTGCCTCATACCTTAAAAAGTATAAAAAAAATACAAAATTAATCATATTGGATTCAAATCAAAAGATAGTTTCTAAAGGTGCTTTGTTTAAAGAAGCATGGGATGAGTTTTATTCAGATATAATTGAATATAGGGCAAATTCTGGTGTAGTTGGTATCAATAATCTTAATAATACATTTATTACAGATTTTGAAGATATAAAATGTGATGTTGCTAATTTAATACCATCACAACGAGCACCCAAAATTTTAAAAGAGAATGGGCTTGTAGCCAAAGGTTCTAATTGGGCGGCAGTTAATCCATTTGATTTTAGTTCTACCATTGCAAATAATATATTTATTATTGGAGATTCTACCTCGCAGACTAGTGTTGGAAGAGTTCCTAAATCTGGGTATATAGCAAATTCTATGGGTAAAGTATGCGCTTTAGCTGTTATAGCAGAATTATATGATATAGAAAAAGTGCCTCCTTCCTTAATTAATACCTGCTATAGTTTAGTTTCCTCTGAGGAAGGTATATCTGTAAGCGCAGTATATAATTATAATAAAGCAGAAAATAAAATTAAAAGCATTAAAGGTGCTACTGGTTTATCACCTAATAGATCGCCCCTTATAAAAAGTAATGCTTGGGATTGGGCAACAAATATATGGCAAGATATGTTAGATTAATTTATTTAATTTTGATAGGCTTTCCATTTGCATCAATAGATACATAAACAAATTTACCTTCAGTTACTTTTATTGCTTGGTCTTCGCCTAATTTGTCATCTTTTCTATTAACCATTGTGACAATATCTATTGTGATTGAGGTGTTTCCTATTTTACTAACTTCTGTATAAAAACTTACTATATCTCCTATCATAATAGGTTTGTGAAAGCGCATTTTATCTACAGCCACTGTGGTAACTCTTTTCTTAGTAAACTGTCGTGCTAAAACACTCCCTGCAAGATCCATTTGGCTTAATACCCATCCACCAAATATATCCCCGGAAGGATTAGTATCAGCAGGCATTGCTACGGCTCTTATTGAAGGTACTTTATTTATCAAATTGCTTGTCATGTTTTAATTTTAAATAAATTTTAGTAAATAGCAATGAATTAGGTTAGATAACTATTGTGTAATATAAATTATTGTTTAAATATTAATCATATATATTTTTTGTGTATAAATATTAATCAAAAATTTAAATAAATATATTAATTTTTAATAAAAACTAGGTAAAAATAGTTGGCATGAAACATGCTTATAATATATATTAATAAGTTAATAAATTAAAAGGAATAGATTATGAAAAAAATAAAAATATTAATTTCAATTATAACTATAACAATAATTTCATCTATTAGTTTAGCCGCTGAAACTATTAAAGTAGGAGTACTTCATTCATTATCAGGAACGATGGCCATTAGTGAAACCACATTAAAAGATACTGTTCTTATGATGATTGATGAACAAAATAAAAAAGGAGGCTTACTAGGTAAGAAATTAGAGGCAGTTGTTGTAGATCCAGCATCTGATTGGCCATTATTTGCTGAGAAGACCAGAGAATTATTACAGGTCCATAATGTAGATGTTATTTTTGGATGCTGGACCTCTGTTTCAAGAAAATCTGTTCTTCCAGTTATTGAAGAATTAAATGGTTTATTATTTTACCCGGTACAATATGAAGGCGAAGAATCTTCTAAAAATGTATTCTACACCGGTGCTGCTCCTAACCAACAAGCTATACCAGCAGTTAATTATTTTATGAATGAATTAGGTGTAGAAAGATGGATATTGGCAGGAACTGATTATGTATATCCTAGAACTACAAATAAGATTTTAAAAGCATATCTTATAAGTAAAGGTGTAGCAGAAAAAGATATAATGGTAAATTATACACCATTTGGTCATTCAGATTGGCAAACCATTGTTGCTGATATAAAGGTTTTTGGCTCAACAGGAAAGAAAACTGGAGTTATTTCAACTATTAATGGTGATGCAAATGTACCTTTCTATAAAGAATTAGGAAATGTTGGAATTGACGCAACAGATATTCCAGTAATTGCTTTCTCTGTAGGAGAAGAAGAATTGGCAGGCTTAGATACAGGACCATTAGTAGGGCATTTAGCAGCTTGGAATTATTTTATGAGTTCAGAGTCTGAGGAAAATGATGCTTTTATTACAGCTTGGCATAAATTTACTGGTAATGATAATAGAGTAACTAATGACCCTATGGAAGCTACAGTAATAGGATTTAATATGTGGGCAAAAGCAGTTGAAATATCAGGTACAACTGATGTGGATACAGTTAGGCCTGCAATGTATGGATTAACTATACCAAATTTGACTGGTGGAATAGCAGTTATGAATACTAATCATCATTTAACAAAACCAGTTTTAATTGGAGAAATATTAGATGATGGACAATTTGAAATTGTATATGAAACACCTGCTGGCGTAATTGGTGATGCTTGGACAGATTTTCTTCCTGAATCAGCTAATTTAATAGCAGATTGGACATCTCCTATTTCATGCGGAAATTACAATATTAAAACTGGTAAATGCTCAGGCCAGAATTATTAATTTTAATATGAACTATTTTTTAAGACTAATAACATTTATATTACTAATGTTTAATGCGAGTAATAATGTTTATGCTGATAATATTGATGAAATATTATCAGCATTACAGAAGTCAAATTTTTCTGAAAAAGAAGAACTTATAACTAAGCTGGGAAACATACAAACAAATAAATCTTTAAAAGTTTTAAAATCTTTAGAAAAAGGAATTCTATATTATATTAAAGAATCAAAGATAAATGTATTTGCTAAAAAGGTTGATAAAAAATATGAATTAACAGATATAACCTCTGGCAAAAATATTGGTTTAATAAAAAAAAATAAAATAAAGAGAATAAGTTTAAATAATAAATTACGTAAACACACCAGAACTATAATTGCAAAATCTTCTTTACTTTCTGATAATAAAAATATGCGAATTGAAGCAGCAAAAACTATTTTTGAAAGTAACTTAATAGGATTACTTCCCTTAATTAGTCAAGCTTTAGAAAATGAAAAAAATAAAAATGTTATAAAAGAGCTATTAAAAACTCAAGCTAGTTTATCATTACTTTCTGGTGATAAACTATTAATAAATAAAAGTTTAGATTATTTAATGAAGACTACAGATCCAGAAATTATTTCTGTAGTTAATCAATTTATAGAGAAATATAAAACTGAAGATTCATATAAAGAAGAAATTATCAAAGCAAATAATTTATTAAATAAAATTAATAGCGATTTAAAATTATATAAACTTATAGAAAATTTATTTTTTGGTTTAAGTCTTGGATCTGTTTTATTTATTGCAGCTGTTGGATTAGCTATTACATTTGGCGTGATGGGCGTAATAAATTTAGCACATGGTGAAATGATTATGATTGGTGCTTATACTACTTACGTTATCCAACTTATCTTTCCACAGCTTATAGAATATTCATTATTTATTGCTTTGCCATTTGCTTTTTTGGTGACGGGATTAATAGGTGTTGTAATTGAAAGATTAGTAATTAGGTATCTTTATGGTAAACCACTGGAAACTTTATTAGCTACTTTTGGTATATCATTAATTTTACAGCAGTTAGTACGAAGTATTTTTTCACCTATAAATATGCCAGTTACTACTCCTCAGTGGATGAGTGGCATGCTTAATATCCATCCTGCATTATCATTAGCTTATGGAAGGCTATATATTATAGCCTTTAGTATAGCTATTTTTATAGCCTTATTAATTTTATTAAGAAAATCTCATTTTGGTATAAAAATAAGAGCTGTTATGCAAAACAGACCTATGGCTCGGGCAATGGGTATTAAAACTAATTGGATAGATTCCATGACTTTTGGATTAGGGTCAGGGATAGCAGGTATTGCAGGAGTAGCGCTATCACAAATAACCAATGTAGGCCCAAATCTCGGACAAAGTTATATTATAGATTGTTTTATGGTCGTTGTCTTTGGAGGTGTTGGCAATATATGGGGAACATTATCGGGGGCATTCTTGCTTGGAGTAGGAAATAAATTTTTAGAACCATACTCAGGGGCAGTTTTAGCAAAGATTATTACTTTAATCTTCTTAATAGTATTTATTCAAAAAAAACCTAAGGGAATGTTTGCACTTAAAGGTAGAGCAGCAGAAATAAATCAATGATATCTAATTTTATAATTTTAAATATCTTAAGAGGAGATATAAGAACAAAAGTTTTTTTATCAATATTATTATTTGTGGCTATAATTGTTCCATTATTAAATATTTATGTTCCAGCAAGTAGTTATTTTCATTTAACGGACTATCATATTAGTTTATTTGGCAAGTATTTAACATATGGATTGCTTGCATTATCATTAGATTTGATATGGGGTTATTGTGGTATATTAAGTTTAGGTCATGGGGCATTTTTTGCTTTAGGAGGATATTGTATAGGTATTCATTTTATGCGAGAAATTGGGCCAAGAGGAGTTTATGGAGATCCAATTTTACCAGATTTTATGGTATTTTTAAATTGGAGTGATTTGCCTTTAGCATGGTATGGCTTTGATAGTTTTAGTTATACATTATTAATGATTATTATAGTCCCTGGATTACTAGCTTTTATTTTTGGCTGGTTTGCATTTAAATCACGAGTAAATGGTGTATACTTTTCTATTATTACTCAGGCAATGACATATGCTTTAATGTTAGCATTTTTTCAAAATGATTTTGGTTTTGGAGGCAATAATGGGTTAACAGATTTTAAAGATATTTTTGGTTTTTCATTGCAAAGCCATGCAACTAAAATAGTTTTATTTCTATTATCTGTTTTAGCTTTGGCAATAGGATATTTAGTATGTAATAGTTTTGTGAATTCTCATTCTGGTGTTGTATTAAAAGGAATAAGAGATCAAGAAGATAGGTTACGTTTTTTAGGATATCGGGTTGAGAATTACAAATTAAGTGCTTTTGTTGTCTCTGCAATATTGGCTGGTATTGCTGGAGCATTATATGTTCCTCAAGTAGGAATTATTAATCCTGGAGAGTTTGCTCCTTTAAAGTCGATAGAGGTGGTTGTATGGGTTGCTTTAGGAGGTCGTGGGACATTAGTTGGTGCTATCCTTGGTGGCATAATAGTAAATTTAGCAAAATCTTACTTTACAGTCAATTTTCCAGAAATTTGGTTGTATTTTTTAGGAGCACTATTTGTTCTTGTAACATTATTTCTTCCAAATGGGCTTTTGGGTATTATTAAAAAAATATTTCTATTTATAAAAAATAAAAAGGAAAAATCATTTTGACTAGTATAAAAAATAAAATGATGGGTTCTATTTTGTATATAGATGGAGTTACTGTGGACTTTGATGGTTTTAAAGCTTTAAACAATTTATCTTTTACAATAGCTCCTAATACCCTTCAAGCTATCGTGGGCCCTAATGGTGCTGGAAAAACTACCTTTATGGATGTAGTTACTGGTAGAACTAAGCCTACACAAGGAAGAGTAATTTTTAAAGAAAATATAAATTTATTTAAATACGATGAAACATCCATAGTTGACCTAGGAATAGCGAGAAAATTTCAAAAGCCATCTATTTTTCCAAATCATACAGTTCTAGAAAATTTAGAATTAGCAGCTTATAAATATAAAAGTATATGGAGTTCAACTTTTCATAGAAAAATAAATAATAATTTAGATTTAATAGAAGATATAGCAAATCAAATAAATTTAGATAGCTTTTTATATGAACAAGCAAATTCATTATCACATGGACAAAAGCAGTGGCTAGAAATAGGTATGCTTTTATCCCAAGAATGTGATGTACTAATGTTAGACGAACCTGTAGCTGGAATGACAGATGAAGAAACATATAAAACATCTAATTTATTCAAAAAAATAGCTAAAGAAAGATCATTGATTGTTATTGAGCACGATATTGATTTTGTTCAATCTTTAAACTGTAATGTAACAGTATTACACGAAGGAGCTGTATTAGCTGAAGGTCAAATGAAAGATCTTAAAAAAAATTCTTCTGTAATTGAAGTATATTTGGGAAGGTAAAATGTTAGAAGTTAATAAAATAAATTTATCTTATGGAGAAAGCAATGTTTTATTTGATATGTCCATTAAGGCTGAAGCAGGAAAAATTACCACTATTCTCGGTAGAAATGGAGTTGGAAAAACAAGTTTATTAAAGGCTATTATAGGGTTAGAAGATATAAAATCTGGAAGCATCTATTTAAATAAGTTAAATATAACAAACTTATCTTCACCATTAAGAGCAAGTTCCGGTGTGGGATATGTCCCGCAAGGGCGAGAAATCTTTTCTTTATTAAGTGTAGAGGAAAATTTACAAACAGGTTTTTCAGTTTTAAAGAGGCGAGATAGAAAAATACCAAAATATATTTATGATTTATTTCCTATTTTAAGTGATATGAAGAACAGACGAGGAGGAGATTTATCCGGAGGGCAACAACAACAGCTAGCTATAGCTAGAACTTTAGTAATGAAGCCAAAACTTTTACTTTTAGATGAACCTACTGAAGGTATTCAGCCATCTATTATTAAACAAATTGGTGAGGTTATAAAATATTTAGCTTCAACAGAAAAAATAGGTATAATATTAGTTGAGCAATATTTTGATTTTGCGAGACATCTTTCAGATCATTATTATGTCTTAAATAAAGGTAAAATAGTATTATCAGGAAAAGGTAAAGAAATGAATAAAATGAAAGTTCAAAGCTATCTTACAGTCTAAAGAAAAAAAATTACAGAGGGCAAATGGTACTCTAGATATTTCATTTTTAAAAAATGAAATTAGTAGAATGCATTATACTACTCCATTAAGGGCATTTTCTAATGACGATGGTAACAATGACATAGCGGCTGCAGTAATAGTTAATACTTCAGGGGGAGTAGTTTCTGGTGATAGGCATAAAGTAAATATTACTGTAAATAATAATTGCAAGGCTATGATTTTTTCTCAATCTGCAGAAAAAATTTATAAAAGTTTAAATAATCATGAAGCCAATATCACTAATATAGTAAAGGTTGGAGAAAATAGTTGGGTAGAATGGTTGCCACAAGAGACAATATTATTTGAAAATTCAAGATTGAAAAGAAATTTAAAAATTTATTTAAGTAAAAACTCTGAATCATTAGTAGGAGAAATAGTTGTATTAGGTAGACTAGCAAAAGGTGAGTTTACGAATAATGTCTTTTTTAAAGATTCTATATCTATTTATAAAAATTCTAAAATACAATGGTTAGATATTTTATTGTTAGATGATGAATTAAATAATGCAAAAATATCAATTACCAGATTAAGCGGAGCGAATTGTTTTTTTACTATTGTGCTATCTAGTGAAAATTTAGAAAAATATGAAAAAATTATTTATAATTTTATTAAAGAGAATATATTAGATGTTACTATAAGTTTAACGATAATACATAATAATTTAGTTATTAGAGCTCTTGCTAAAGAACCTTTATTATTAAGAAAAATATTTGCAAAAATTTGGATTTTTATAAGAGCAGATATAAAAAAATTACCGCCCTTTATGCCTAAATTGTGGTGGGTATGAATTAAATTATAAGGAAAAGGCTATATGAAACTTACTCCGAGAGAAAAAGATAAATTACTAATATCAGTGGCTGCTGAAGTAGCGAGAAAAAGATTAAAAAGAGGTGTTAAATTAAATTATCCTGAAGTTATAGCTATAGTATCTGATTATGTTGTAGAGGGAGCTAGAGATGGTCGCAGGGTAAGTGATTTAATGTCAGCTGGGGCAGAAATTATAACTAAAGACCAAGTAATGGAGGGAGTTGATAGTATGATTAAAGATATACAGGTAGAAGCTACCTTTCCTGACGGAACAAAATTAGTTACGGTCCATAATCCCATAAAAGGCAAATAAAATGAAGCCAGGAGAGTATATTTTGTTAGAGCAGGAAATTATATTAAATGCAGATTCATCTTCTAATCAATTAGTAATAGAAAACACTGGGGATCGTCCTATCCAAGTTGGTTCACATTTTCATTTTTATGAAGTAAATGAATTTTTAAATTTTGATAGAGAGAAGGCTTATGGAAAAAGACTTAATATTGCTTCAGGAACAGCAATAAGGTTTGAACCAGGTCAAGCTAGGGAAGTAGAATTAATTCCTTATGCTGGAAGTAGAATAGTTTATGGTTTTAACTCTTTAATTAATAATAATTTAAAAAAGGTTTAGGCATGGTACAATCAATCAATAGAAATTCATATGCATCAATGTATGGGCCAACCATAGGTGATAAAATTAGGCTAGCTGATACTGAGTTATTTATAGAAATTGAGAAAGATTTTACTAATTATGGCGAAGAGGTTAAATTTGGTGGAGGTAAGGTAATTAGAGATGGAATGGGTCAAAGCCAAATTAGTAATGCAAAAGGTGCAGTTGATACGGTTATTACTAATGCAGTAATTTTAGACCATTGGGGTATTGTTAAAGCAGATATAGGAATAAAGAATGGTTATATATTTAAAATTGGTAAGGCTGGTAATCCAGATGTACAATCAAATGTAGATATAATAATTGGGCCAGGAACGGAAGTAATTGCAGGTGAAGGTAAAATTGTTACCGCTGGCGGCATAGATGCCCATATCCATTTCATAAGTCCACAGCAAATTGAAGAAGCATTATGTTCAGGAATAACAACCATGCTTGGAGGAGGGACAGGACCTGCAGAAGGAACAAATGCGACAACTTGTACTCCTGGTCCTTGGCATATTTCTAAAATGCTCCAAGCTGCAGATGCTTTTCCTGTAAATCTAGGTTTTTTTGGAAAAGGAAATGCCTCAAAACCTGAAGCATTAATTGAACAAGTTGAAGCAGGAGTTTGTGGTTTAAAACTTCATGAAGATTGGGGTACTACTCCCTCAGCAATTGATACATGTTTAAATATAGCAGAAAAATATGACATTCAAGTTGCAATTCATACAGATACCTTAAATGAATCTGGATTTGTAGAAAATACTACAAAAGCATTTAAAGGACGGTGTATACATGCTTTTCATACAGAAGGTGCGGGAGGTGGCCATGCGCCTGATATAATTAAATTGGTAGGAGAAAAAAATGTATTACCTTCTTCTACTAATCCTACACGTCCTTATACTATTAATACAATAGATGAACATTTAGATATGCTTATGGTTTGTCACCATTTAGATCCTCGTATTCCAGAGGATGTTGCATTTGCAGAGAGTAGAATTAGAGCTGAAACAATTGCAGCGGAAGACATTCTTCATGATTTGGGTGCGTTTTCTATGATTGCATCAGATAGTCAAGCCATGGGAAGAGTTGGTGAGGTTATTATTCGTACATGGCAAACAGCAGCAAAAATGAAAATCCAAAGAGGTAGTTTACCTGAAGATAATAAGGGGAATGATAATTTTAGATGCAAAAGATATATAGCTAAATATACTATTAATCCAGCTATAGCCCATGGAATTTCTAATAAAGTTGGATCATTACAAGAAAATAAACTTGCTGATATTGTGATTTGGGAGCCAGCTTTTTTTGGAGTAAAACCTGAAAAAATTATAAAAGGTGGCGCCATAAACTATTCTTTAATGGGTGACCCTAATGCATCTATCCCAACACCACAGCCTGTTCATTATAGACCAATGTTTGGTCAATTTGGTCGTGCATTATTTGATACAAGTATAACATTTGTTTCTCAAATTTCTAAGGATAATTCAATACAGGATCAGTTAGGTTTAAATAAACTAATTGAACCAGTAATAGGGACTAGGAATATATCAAAAGATAGTATGTTATTAAATAACTATACACCTGTAATACAAGTAGATTCTGAAACTTATGAAGTTAGAGCTGACGGAGTATTGTTAACATGTGAGCCGGCTGAAGTTTTGCCTATGGCACAAAGGTATTTTTTATATTAATTAAGGAAATATTATGAATATAAAATCGTGGCGTAAAAAAAATGAATGGCCAATAGATAAGGCTAAATACACTATTACTCTAGACGCTTCAGATAGACTATGCAGAAGAAAAAATCTTATATTAGATAATGGAAAAAAAGTCTTTATTGCTTTAGATAAAGTTGTAAATTTTAAAGATAGTGATGGATTAGAGCTTGAAAATGGCGAATGGATAAGAATTAATGCATCTAAAGAGAAAGTAATAGATATAAATGCAAAGGATAATGAACATCAATCATTATTAGCATGGCACTTGGGTAATCGACATCTTGCTATGCAAATAATTAATGAAAAGACAATAAGAATAGAATATGATCATGTCATTTTCGACATGTTAATAGGTTTAAATGCTAAAGTTATTGTAATAGAAGATATATTTGAGCCGGAATTAGGTGCATATGGTTCACATAATCACTGAGGTGTAATGAATAAAGAAAATAAAAATGATACAATAAATAAAAGTTTATTTTATTTATTGACTTGGTTTTCTCCTAGCTATCCCATAGGTTCTTATGCTTATTCTCATGGCCTTGAATATGCTGTTGAAAGTAAAGTTATTAAAAATTTATCAGACTTATCTTCCTGGATTCGTGACTTTTTATATTTTGGAAGTGGTTATAATGATGGAATATTAATTTCCAGTGGATATAATGCTGTAATAAATAATGATATAAATGAATTAGAAAATATTTCTCTGGTATCAAAAGCATATAAGTCTTCAAAAGAAATTGCATTGGAATCAAATCAGCAAGGTATATCTTTTGCTCATGCAGTATCTTCTTCACTAAGCTCAAATAAGTTTGATGATTTAATAAAAATTATTAATAAAAATATTACTTTTCCATTAGTAGTCGCTTGTGCAGGAGCAACATGCGATATAAGTAAAATAGATTTAATTAGTGCTTATTTACATGCTTTTGTATCTAATATTATTTCATCAGCTTTGAGGTTAATGTCTATTGGTCAGACGGAATCTCAGATTTTACTTTTAAAATTTAAAAAGGAGGTTGAATTGTTAACAAATAAAATTGTTTTAAAAACAATGGATGATTTAGGTTCTTCAGTTTTAATTGGAGAATGGTCTTCTGCAAATCATGAAAAACAGTATTCTAGATTGTTTAGATCATGAGTTTGCCACTAAGAGTAGGTATTGGAGGTCCAGTAGGAACAGGTAAAACGGCACTTGCCGTAGCTTTATGTAAAAAGTTCTACCCTAAGTATGATTTGGCAGTTATCACTAATGATATTTATACAAAAGAAGATGCAGAGTTTATAACTAGAGCAGGAGTTTTACCGAAAAGTAGAATTCAGGGGGTTGAAACTGGTGGTTGTCCTCATACCGCTATAAGGGAAGATGCTTCAATGAACCTGGTTGCAGTTTCAGATATGAAGATGAAATTTCCTAAGCTTGAAATAATTTTAATTGAATCTGGAGGAGATAATTTGGCTGCAACATTCTCTCCAGAACTAGCAGATATTACAATTTACGTAATTGACGTTTCTGCAGGAGAAAAAATACCAAGAAAAGGAGGGCCAGGTATAACTAGATCTGATTTATTTGTAATTAATAAAATTGATTTAGCTCCAATGGTAGGAGCTAGTTTAGAAGTTATGGAAAGAGATACTTTAAAAATGAGAGGAAAAAAACCATTTGTTTTTAGTAATTTAAAAAAAGGAGATGGCTTAAAAGAAATTTCAAATTTTATTATTAGTAACACGGGAATATAAATTATTGTAGTTATATATGGTTGATAATGCTATAGATAAAATTTAGGCTAGATGTAAAATATTTATATTATTGGGAGGTGCGTATGAATATTAAAACGGAGTGGTTAGACTATGATGTCATTGTGGTTGGCTCCGGTGGTGCGGGAGCACAAGCTGCCTATGCATCAGCAGAAAATGGTGCGAAAGTTTTGTTAGTATCTAAAGATCCACTAGGAGCATCAGACACTAAAATTTCAGAAGGATTAGCAACTGTAAGAGAATCTGGATCTGAAGATGACCCTGAAGACGTTTTATCTGAAAATATTAAATATGGTAATAGGAAAAAACCTCAGCAGTCTCCTATTAATATTAACACAAAAAATGTCCAGGAGTGTAGCACTCTTTGTAATCTGGAAATTAATTATAAACCTTCTAAATGTAACATAAATAAATATGAAGATAACCTTATAAGAATGGTTCAGGATTCAGGAAGTTATATAAAATTTGGTGAAAATAATTACGAATTAAGATTTATTTTTTTTCACACTCCAAGTAATCACATTATAGATGGGAAAAGCGCTAGTATGGAAATAAATTTTTATCATGGTATTATGGAAGATATGGATATTAAAAGAGTAGAAGAATTAAGAGACCGGTATAAAAAAATTGAAAGTGTTGTTGTTAATCCTTATGGGAGCTTCGCAACAAATCCAATTGTTGATCCAGTTACTAGTCAGCCTATTGGAATGTCTTCAACACATAATACACCTAATCAAACCAGAGAATTAGCATTTGATACCATTGAGCTTAATAGGAAAATAGAATCAGATGGTTTAAATGCATACACATTTGTGCCATTTCATGGGGTGCCTTTGAGAAAAGTTAGTGAGGATAATAATTTTGTAAAGAAAGGGAAAATAGTTAGATCATTAATGAATTTAACAATGTTAGATCAACCACAATTTTCTAAAGAAGAAATTGAGGGCATTAGAAGGTGTTTTGTATTATATGTAAAAATGCCAAGAGATCGATGGGATGATATCAAAAAAGCTGAAAGTCTTACTCCAGAGGGCGATAAAATATGGCTCTCTCTTAAGAATGAATGTTCTGAGAAATATATGAATTTTGGTGACCATGATGAAACCGAAGGTGTAGATATGGTAGATTTTGAAAAATAGATCGATTATTTATTCTTAATTAATTTTCAAAACATTAGTACACAACCAAATTCATCCAACTATAACTGGCTGATGTTAAATAAATTATTGGAATTGAATAATACACTCAATAAACAGAATTTTATTGATAATGTTATTAAATGTTAAGGCTTACAACAAGAGAAATTTTTAAATATTAACTTGTTGATGTAGTCCCATCAGGGAGAGTCGCATTGACAAAAGATTTTACTTGATCCAGCTGTGATTTTGAGATTTTAGCATCCCTTAGATATGCTGATTCTAAA
>ENA-OREN01000770-OREN01000770.1-marine-metagenome-genome-assembly--contig:-NODE-770-length-43201-cov-7.539931_pt1 | contig 43201 bp, 36 predicted proteins | sample MGYA00248624_ERZ508555 | MGnify/ENA primary metagenome ERZ508555 (study PRJEB26222, sample SAMN06267773) | marine metagenome | isolation source: Saanich Inlet, British Columbia, Canada | place... | reverse complement strand
GGTTGGGAAGTTGGCGTAGATGCTAACCTTATCCGTAATTCAAATCTGTCTGTAGATGTATTTGGAAGTCTATCTTATTTAGAAGAAAAAATAGTTAGTCTTGGTGGTGCACCTGAGCAAAAAGTAGGTGGATCTTATCCTCGCTACAGAAACTTCTTAACTGAAGGCAATGCTCCAGGTACTTACTTTGGTGCTAAACTAAATCGAGATGATAAATATCCAATCGATATTAATGGTGATGGAAAATCAGATAGTGATGCTGATTTGCTTGCTTTCTTTACTACTGGCGGTGCTGGTGTAAGAAGTGGCTGGAATCCTGTAATGGCAATACCAACGGAAGCTGATGTTGCAGCTGGTCGTGCTAAAGGAACCGGTTCTTTAGACTGGAATCTTGGTAAACCAACTCCAGATTATACTAGCTCTTTTGGTCTTAAAGTTAACTATGGTAAAAATTGGAGTGTAAATACTCTATTTGAATCACGTTTTGGTAATTACAAAGTTACTAACCTTACTGATGCTTTTCGTAAGTCTCACAGTTTGATTGGTAGAAATACACCTGATGCTGCTGATAATGAGTCTAGATTATTGAATCCAGCCAATGCTGGACAAGGACGCTTAGATGCTGCAAATGATTGGGTTCGTAATAACTTAGCCTTATCACCTTACAGTGGTCTAAATACAATAGAAGATGCTTCTTTTGTTAGACTACGTGAGTTAAGTCTCTCATACAGTGTGGATCAAATATTAGCTGCACGTCTTGGTCTTAATAGTATGACCATTGCCGTTTCAGGTAAGAACTTATGGACGAGCACTAATTACAGTGGTATAGACCCAGAGACAAATGCTATTAGTGGTAACAGAGGTGGTTTAGATAGTTTTCTACAATCAATTGATGCTTTCGGTGTTCCAATCCCAAGGATTTGGAACTTAAGTATCAAAGTTGGTCTGTAAGGAGATATGAAAATGAAAAATAAAACAAAATTAATCAGCCTACTACTTGGTTTTTCTTTAATTGGCTGTGATTTAGATGTTAATAACCCAAACAGTTTACTTGAAGGTGACTTAAGTGACCCAAGTGCTGCTGCTGCACTAGCAAATGGTGCTTGGAATGCTACACTTCGAGGAGTCACTTATATGATGATGCCTCACGCTGTTGCTACGGATGAGTCTGTTTGGATTGGTTCAAGAGATGCATGGTACCAAATTGATAAAGGTGGAATGACAAATGTCTATAATGAGTTTGTTGATCAAGCATGGCCTTATATCGGTGAAGGTCGATGGATGGCAGATAAAGCGATTGGGATCCTTGAAGGATTAGGCGCAGATTTACCTAATGATCAAGACCTGGTATTGGCTTATTTAACAGGTGCAATGGTACGTGTTTATATTGCTGATATGTTTGAAGAGTTTGTCTACTCAGATAAAACTGAAGCTGGAATGAAAATCGAAAACGCTGGAATGTCTGCTCTATATGATGAAGCATTAGCTTTATTGGCTAAAGCCGCACCTATAGCTACTGGTGATAATTCTGTTAAAGTATTATCGCTCGTTGCAAGAACAAGACATGCCAAAGCAGTCTGGGGTAAAGTTAACCCTGTAAATACGGCTAGCCCCTATGTTAGCGCAGGCGCATCTGAAGCTGCTGCTGCTGCTGCATTAATGGGTGCAGACTGGAAATGGAGAATGAACTTTAGTTCAAGCACTGTTTCTAATTACATGGCAAATCAAATCAATGATCGTCAAGAGATGGATCTATTTCAAAATGCATTAGTTGAGACTGCTACTCCAGGAGCTGGAGGAGATCCTCAACCAAATGATCCCGTTACTGGACTACCAGACTCACGTATGACTGCTAGCGCTACTGAATTCAGAGCTGGTGGCGGAGGTACAAGTTGGAGTCCTGTAACAATCACATCATTACGTGAAATGCATTTGATCATTGCAGAGAGTAAAAAAGCAAGTGGTGATGATGCAGGTTGTTTAACAGAATTAAATGCACTACGTGCATTTGATTCTCTAGACCCGTATCCTTCAGGTACCGATGCAGGTACAGCACTACAACATGAGAGAAGAGCAAACTTGTTTCTTCAATCACGTCGTCTTTCAGACATGTACCGCTTTAACCTTACCTCTACGGTTTGGGATGCGGTTGAAAAATCTGCTGCCGGTAGTTATTTCCCAATAACAATATCTGAGATTAGGGCAAACCCTAATATCAATCAATAATTCTAAGTAATCAGCTTTTAAGCTGAAGAACAGTAATTGTTAAAATGGGCCCATTTAATGGGCCCATTTTTTTTATCTAATATATTTATTTATTGCTTTAATTTATACCATGAAATATCTAATAAAACCTTTCGCAGTTATTTTATCTAGCACAGTCCTTTTCGCACAAGTTAAGACTGCTGCAAAACCTTCAAAAATTGCCTATGTAGGCATTCAAGTTGAAAATATTGAATCATGGGTTAAAAATGAACTTGAAAAAAAAATGAATATTATTTTTAATGATCTCGATCAAGAAAAATTAATTATGCCTCCTAAGGCTAATGAATTAGCTCAAGATCAAATAAACTTATTATTCAAGGAAATCAATGATGCGAATTTTCAAAAAATCGCTGATAAAACTGGTGCGAAATATGTTTTTGCTGGAAAATTTAAAAATGTTTCGCCTGATGATAGCAGAATAATGATTCAAGGTGATTTTTATCGATATAATGCTCAACTAAAAACAAGCTTTAGGTATGAAATTCTAAAATATTATGAACGCATGGATGATGAAGCTAAAGTAATAAAAAAGCAAATGATTGACTCAATGCCTTATGCTCCTAAGCCAGCTTCATTTAGACAAATTGCTTTTGTTTTTGGAGGAATCTTATTAATTGGTTTAGTCTTTATGACTCTAACTGGAACAAATGTTTGGATGGATGGCGAAGGTAATGAAGGTGGCGAAACTCCAACTGAAAACTAGTTTAAGTTCTTTAAAATAATTTATTTTTTCTCAAATATACCAACGGTCTCTACATGCGGTGTGTGAGGAAACATATCGACCATCGTAAGACTTTTTAACTTATATCCATTCTGCTGGAGAACTTCAGTATCTCTTGCTTGAGTTGTTGGGTTACATGATATATATATAATCTTTTTTGCTTCGAATCTGGGAAGGTAGTTTGTCATAAATTTATGCATCCCTGCTCTTGGAGGATCAACCACAATCACATCTGGTTTTGGATATTTCTTCCCGACACCAAATTTGAAAAAATTATCTAAGTTTGCTACATGAAAAAATGCATTACCTACGCCATTTCGAACAGCATTCCTTGTTGCATCTTCAACCGATGAAACAATGACTTCAAAGCCATGCACTTCTTTAGCTTTTTGAGCTAAAAACAATGATATTGACCCTGTACCACAATAAAGATCAAAAACTATTTCTTTACCGGTTAATTTGGCGCTTTCAAGAGCAGTTTGGTATAATTTTTCCGCCATAATAGAGTTGGTTTGAAAAAATGAATTTGCTGAAATTTCAAACGTAAGATCTCCTAGCTTTTCTTCTAAGCAAGGTTTCCCATGTAAATGTAATTCATACTCACCAAAGGCCACATCAGCCTTTCTAGAATTAATATTATTCACAACTGTAGAAATTTGAGGAAATTCTTTAATAAGCCCATCGATTAAAGGTTTGAGTAAATCCGGGTTCTCGTAGGATGTTACAAGATTAACTAAAATTTCATTAGTAAAATGTCCAAATCTCATTTGTAAATATCGTAAATAACCATTGTGTGTCTTTTGGTCATAAGGTTTAAGATTTAGTTCTTTAGCTAACTTTTGAGTCTCATTCAAAATCTTTGTACCTATTTCAGGCATTAGATGACACTCATCAATATTTAAAATTTTATCCCAACGTTTTGGGATATGCATACCTAAAGCAAAGTCTCTACTCACACCTTCAGGTTCATCAGGTAATACCCATCGGTTATTAGAGAATGTAAATTCCATTTTATTACGATAATTAAAAATCTGTTCAGATGGTACTACAGCATCCAATTTAAAATCATTAATACCAGCCTGTCTTTGAAATATATTTTCTATCTGTTGTTTTTTTTGTTCAATTTGTTCGTCATAGGATAGTTGCTGAACTTTACAACCACCACAAGTCAGGAAATGAGTACACGGGGCATCAACTAAGTGTTCTGATTCATTAATGATTTCTAATGGACGAGCTTCAGCATATCCTTTTCTTTTTCTATAAACTAAAGCACGTACTTTTTGACCTGGGATAGCATTCTTTACAAATATAACAAAATCATTAATTCTTGAGATTCCTTTACCACCATACGCAAGAGATTCAATCTCAAGTTCATATTCTTGTCCTTTTTTTACGGCTATTTCAGTCATCATTGATATTGTATTTAATTAGTTGAAAGTGATTCTAAAAAATTAACGAGAAGTTTTTTTAAATCGCGCATTCCTTTTTTAGCATTTTCAATTGTTCTCTCATGGCTCAAAGGTTGATTATCCATTCCGGAAGCCATATTTGTTATAACCGATAAAGCCACAACATCTAGACCCAGATAACGTGCTAAAATTACTTCAGGTACGGTTGACATCCCTACGACATCGCCTCCTAATATTTTAGCTCCACGAATTTCTGCTGGAGTTTCAAAATTAGGACCACAAAACCAGAAATAAACACCTTCATGTAATAAAATATTTTTCTTCTTTGCCAATTTTGAGAATGCATCACGTAACGATGGATCATATGCATCAACCATATTAACAAAGCGATCATTCCCTGTCTCTTTAAAAAGAGGAGAAATGCCCATATAATTAATATGATCTGTTAGCAAAACAACTTCTCCAGGTTTTGCATTAGATTTGAGGCTTCCTGCAGAATTAGTTAAAATAATAGTTGAACAACCAAGACTTTTTAGAGTCTCGAGAGGAATCTTCATCGCATCAATGTTTGCATCTTCATAGTAATGAACTCTTCCTTGTAAAACTGCAATTTCCACTCCATTAATTTGACCTAAAATTAAATTGCTTGTATGACCTTCAACGGAAGTAATTGGAAATCCTGGAAGTTCTGCAAACGGATAGACTACCTTATCATCTATTTCTTCAATAAAAGAGCCTAATCCAGATCCTAAGATAATACCCAATCTTGGAGAAAGGTTATTTGCCTTTGATTTAATAACTTCTAAAACGTTTCGGTCATTCATAAGTCACACCATAATAAATTGATTTTATAGACAAGCTTTAACTTGCTCTACTAATATTTCAGCTTCTTTTTTACTTGAGGCTTCTGCATAAATTCTCATAATAGGCTCTGTATTTGACCCTCGAATATGGATCCATCTATCTTTCCAAATAAGCTTAAGTCCATCAATTGAATTTATTTCTGCATCTGAAAATAATTCTTTTACTTTTTTCTCAACTAAATCTTTATCAATACTATCTAAAATTATTTTGTCTTTAACCATAAAGAATTGTGGAAGTTTTGAATGAATTTTGCTGATTTTAGTTTCTTCTTGTGCCATACGGTTCAAGACCATAGCTACACCTACCAAAGAATCACGACCAAGATGAGATTCTTTAAGAATAACCCCTCCATTACCTTCTCCACCAAGTTTAGAGTTTAAAGCTAACATCTTTTGTACAACATTTATCTCTCCTACGGCAGAACGCTCAACAATACAATCATGCTTTTCAGCTAATTTATCTAATGCCATTGAACTAGAGAGGTTAGTTACAAAAATTTCTTCTTCTTTTTTATTGTTTATATATCCTTCAACGGCTAGGACTAAAGTATATTCTTCACCAATTGGCTTTCCTGTCTCATCTACAACCGCTAACCTATCTGCATCTGGATCGACAGCAAATCCTACATCGGCATTGTTCTCTACAACTATTTTCCCCAAATCATTTAAATTTTCGGGTAAAGGTTCTGTCCCTCTATTAAACTCACCATTTCCTTCACAATAAATTTTTATTACTTCACAACCTAAATACTCAAGTAATAGTGGTAAGGCTTCAGATCCGGCACCATTTACAGCATCTATAGCTACTTTAAAATGACGGTCTCTAATAGTTTTTTGATTAATACATGATAGTTCAATCGTATGTATAGTATGTTTTAAAATTGAATTTTGATCTGGGAACACCATCCCTGGCGTTTCCGCATCATCCAATGATTTATCTTTATCAAATAATTCAAAAAGTTTTTCACAATCATTTGGATAAAAAAAAGTTCCGTCTCCTCGAACAAATTTAATTCCATTCCACTCAATAGGATTATGGCTTGCTGTAATTATAATCCCACCAGCAGCTTCAGATCGTTCAACCATAAATTGAACTGTTGGAGTTGGGGCAACTCCACAAATAATTACATCACGACCTAAGCGTACTAATTCATTTACAAAATTATCTAGTAGGTCTTCTCCGGAAGGTCTGCTATCTCTACCTATAAATACTAAACCAGGTTTAATATGAATATGAAATGCTCTAGCATATGCTTGTATTACTTTTGTGGTAAGATGAGTATCTATTAACCCACGAACACCTGATATACTTCTTATAATCATTACTTTGGCCTTAAAACAATAAAAAAGGTTCGATAAAATACCGAACCTTTTTTATTTTTTCATTTTTTCTGAAAATAATTAATTTTCATACCTTGCAAAACGTAAACGTCGGCGGACTGCTTTTTTCTTTGCAGCTCGCTGCTCATCGCTCGGTTTGATATAGAATGATTTTCGTTTAACCTCACGAAGAACTCCAGCGCGTTCCCACTTCTTTTTAAAGCGACGTAATGCACGTTCTAGTTGTTCTCCATTTTTTACGGAAACTTCAACCATGATCTATTTCACCTCCCTTCGATCAGCCTAAATATGTTCTTAGAGACTTACTACGTGAACGATGACGAAGACGTCTAATTGCCTTCTCTTTAATCTGTCGAACACGTTCACGAGTCAAACTAAACTCTTCACCAATTTCATTTAATGTAAGTGCATAATCACGATCTATGCCAAAATACATTTTTATTACTTGACGCTCTCTATCTTTCAAAGTATCCAATGATTGTCTAATTTCATCTTTTAAAGATTCTGCCATCAATGGTTCATCTGGATCTATTTGTCCATCATCTTCAATAACGTCAATCAAGGAATTTTTATCTCCGTCTCTAAAAGGAGCATTTAAGGAATGATGACGTCTAGAAATGCGCATTGCGTCAATGACTTCATCACTAGTCATTTCTAGATTTCGCCCAATTTCCTCTTCATTTGGGGAGCGTTCTACTTCAGCTTCAAGTTTTTCTGCCGTTTTAGTTATTTTTGAAATTGTTCCAACTCTATTCAATGGTAGACGAACAATTCTAGAATGCTCAGCAAGCGCTTGTAAAATAGACTGCCTAATCCACCATACAGCATACGATATAAATTTAAATCCTCGAGTTTCATCAAAACGACCAGCGGCTTTCATTAAACCCATATTACCTTCATTAATTAAATCTGTTAAAGGTAAGCCTTGTCCTTGGTAATCTTTCGCTACTGATACTACAAATCTTAAATTAGCCTCAACTAACTCTTTCATGGCAAGACGATTGCCTTTTTTGATAGCCTGAGCTAGCTCAACTTCTCTTGATGGGTGAAGCGGTTCGTATTTACCAATCTCTTCTAAGTATTGACTTAGACTCCGATTAGATTCATTTATTGGTCTGCCTGCTTTAGCCATAGATTAAAACCTTGATTTTATTAAGGAAAAAGTCAAGCAATTTACACCCATTAATACATACTACCCAAATGGTAGATATTAATGTAAAAGTTTTGCAAACTCTTCAATAGAAAGTGTCTCTGGTCGACGAGTAAAATCTATTTCTTCTTGAATCGAAATAGGTATATCAAAATCATTTAATGAATTTCTAAGCATTTTTCTTCGTTTAGAAAAGGCCGCCTTGACAATTTTATTAAATTTCACATATTTATTATCTGCAACGACCGGGGAATCTTTTTTTGTAAAGCGTATTATAGCTGATTCCACTTTAGGTTTAGGAATGAAGACCTCAGGAGAAATTTTGAAGCACATTTCCATGTTAAGGTAGGCTCCAACCACAACTGAAATTCTACTATATTCTTTAGTCCCTACTTGTGCTGTTAACCTTTGAGCAACTTCTTTTTGCATCATAATAAATGCATCGTCCCAATAGTCAAGTTGCTCAATTAGCCAAAAGATTATTGGAGAAGTAATATTGTAAGGAATATTTCCAATAATACGAACAGGGTTATTGATAGGTAAGTCTTCAATTTCTTGAAGTAAAATATCACCATGAATTATTTTCAGACCATTTAGATCAGAACGGATAGATAAATGCTTAATTAATAAAGGATCTATTTCAACCACAACCATTTGTTCAACTTTTGGAAATATTAATTCAGTAAGCGAACCATCGCCGGGCCCAATTTCCAGAATATTATCATTTTCCTGTGGCTCAACTGTTCTTACAATACGATCAAGTAAGTTTGAATCAGTCAGAAAGTTTTGCCCCCATTTTTTCCTAAAAATATGTGATTTACTTTTCAAGTTTTTTAGAACTTTAATTTATGGTAACTGAAAAAGCTCTGATGCATTTTCATGCGTATATTTTGCAATATCTTCAAAAGATACATTTTTTATTTCTGCTAATTTTTCTGCTACAATTCGCACTCTACTTGGTTCATTTGTTTTTCCACGATGTGGCTCAGGACTAAGGTATGGAGAATCAGTCTCAACTAAAATTCTATCCATTGGTATCGTTTTAATAACATCAGATAAATGGCTATTTTTAAATGTTATATTTCCAGAAAAAGAAATATAATAGCCCATTTCGAGAAGTGAATTTGCTGTTTCTATCGTACTCGAAAAACAATGGGCAACACCAATAACTTCAGGATAATCACTCAAAATTTCAATTATGTCAGAATCTGCATCCCTATTATGAAAAATTATTGGACGATTCAAATCTTGCGCTACTTCTATTTGTTGTCTGAATACTTTTTTTTGAATTTCTGGGTCAGAAATATTTCTAAAATAATCCAAACCTATCTCTCCAATTGCAATCATACTCTCAAATTCCATTAATTCATATATTTCTTCAATATATCCTTCTTCAATATCTTTTGAATCATGAGGATGAACACCTACGGAAGAAAAAATGTTTTGATTATCTTCACTAATTGAAAGAGATTCTTTTGAATCTTTAATATTTGTACCGACACAAATGAAACGTGTGACATTCATCTCATTTGCTCGAGAAAGAACATTCTCTAAGTCATTTTTTAGATTATCATAGAATAAGTGACAATGTGTATCTGTAAGCATGATTTATTATTTATTAATGTTAAATTATGTTATGAAGATAATCAAGTTTGAGCAATTATTTTAATTAAGAACATTAAATTATTAAGATCTATTAAATCACAATGAGTTTTTTTATTCAATCATTATTTATCGTAATCCCTATTTTTATAATCTTAATAGTCCTTGAAATAATTGTTGCAAAAAAAATGAAAATTAAGATAAATAACCCTGTTGATATTATCTCTAGCTTAAGTTCAGGTATTACAAATATTGCAAAAGATGGCTTAAAATTTGGTGTTTTAATTATAAGCTATTCTTGGCTAGTAAAACATATTACTATTTTAAAAATAGAACCAATTTGGTTAGCAATAATAATAGCGTTTATAGTTCAAGACTTTTCAGGCTACTGGCTACACAGAATGAATCATCGTATAAATATTTTTTGGAACCGACATATTATTCATCATAGTAGTGAAGAATTCAATTTATCATGCGCATTACGTCAAGAGATATCTACAATAGTACGATTTGGTGCTATCTTTATGCTTCCTGCTGCATTATTAGGTATTTCCCCAACTATCTTTGCTGTATTGGGTCCCATTCATTTGTTTATGCAATTCTGGTATCATACTCGTTTAATTAATAAGATGGGTTTGTTAGAAAAAATTTTTGTAACACCTTCACATCATAGGGTACATCATGCAATCAACACAAAATATATGGATAAAAACTATGGACAGATTTTAATTATTTGGGATAAGTTTTTTGGAACATTTCAACCTGAGTTAAAAGAAGAAAAGCCAGTTTATGGTATAATTCGCCCAGCGAATACCTGGAATCCAATTATTATAAACTATAAACATTTTTGGCAATTATTAAAAGATGCTTACTATACAAAAACATGGAAAGACAAATTACGTATTTGGTTTATGCCAACTGGATGGAGACCAAAAGATGTTGAAGACCTGTTCCCAATAAAATCTACACGAGATTCAAAATCTCAAATAAAATATCAAACAAATAATTCTCGCAAACTTATTTTATGGTCTTTTTTCCAATTATTTATATCAGGATCTTTAATGCTATTAATGTTTAGTATTGCATCTAAAATATCAAATATTACTCTATTCTGCTTGGCATTTTTTCTAATTTTAAATGTCTTTTCATATACTTCCATGCTTGATGGGAGAAAGAAAATTTCAATAATTACTGATTTAATTAAGCTTGCATTTATTCTTTATATCATTTTAACACAAGATTTTAATAGTGATATATTTTTAGAACCTTATATAATAATATTTGCTACCTATGCAGTTATTTCAACTTTAGCAACAATATACTTTACTAAATCAGAACCACAATTAAATATAAGTTGATAAAAGAAGCATGCATTGAATCATATGATGAAGCGCTCATAGCTGAAAAAGCAGGCGCTCATAGAATTGAACTGTGTTCAAATATAAATCTAGATGGTATTACACCAAAAAAAGAACTGATCAAAAAAATAATCACTTCAATTAAAATTCCTGTAAGAGTTATGATTAGACCAAGAGATGGTGATTTTAATTATTCAGAGGACGAGTTAAAATTGATGGAAAAGGATATAAATATTTGTAAAAAGCTAGGTGTTGAAGGAGTTGTTTTTGGAGTGTTAAATAAAGATTTAACAATTGATATTAATTCAACCAAAAGATTGGTAGAAGCTTCATCCTCTTTAAAAGTTACTTTCCATAAAGCAATTGATATAACTAAAGATTCTTTAACTGCATTAAAAACATTATGTGAAATACCTGGTATAACTAGCATTCTTAGCTCTGGGAGAGAAAAAACTGCAAAAGAAGGTGCTAAATTATTAAAGCAAATGATTCAACTAGCTAATAATGATTTAATAATTATCCCTGCAGGAAAAATTACATTCAATAATCTCTTTCATATTCATCAATTAATCGATGCGAAAGAATATCATGGAAGAAGTATTGTAAGTCAGTTTAATTAATAGATGGTCATTCCAGTATTAACCTTCTCAGAATCCAAAGTAATAAGGGTTAGATCCTTTCCTTTTTTTGCAGCTAATAACATACCATAAGATTCAATTCCAAAAATTTTTGCAGGTTTCAAATTAGTTACTACAATAATTATTTTATTAATTAATTCTTCTGAAGAATAATGCTCTGCAATCCCTGAAATAATTTGTCTTTTTTCATTATTTATCTCAACTTGGATTTTTAATAATTTATCAGCGCCCTCTACTTTTTCAGCCGAGACTATCTTTGCTGTTTTTAGTTCAATATTTTTAAATTGGTCATATGTAATTACATTATCTGGTTGGATATTTTTTTTCTGTAAAACATTTTCATTTTTTATCTTCTTTATATCAATTCTTGGGAAAAGGACATCATGATTTTTAATAGTTTTATTAGGTGTTAATTCTCCCCACTTTAGACTGCTCTGTTCTGCACAAAAAGTTTTTAAAATTATTAAAGTTCTATTTGGCATTATTGGTGATAATAATAAACTACTTACCCTTAATGCTTCAGCTGATGTAAAGAGCACTTTTCCAGCTAGATCCAAATCACTTTTTACTAATTTCCATGGTGCCATAATCTCTAAGTATTTATTTACACTTCTAATAAATTGTAATATTATTTCAATAGCTTCATTTACTTTCATCTTTTCAATTTTAGTTGAAACATTTTTTATTAACTCAATACCATTATTTTTAATTGAAAGACCTTCTTTTGAATTATCTTCACATTTTGGAATTTTACCATCAAAAAACTTCGTTAATAAATTCGTAACTCTACTCAATAAATTGCCAAAATCATTAGCCAAATCACTATTATATCGTTTAATAAATGATTCCATTGTAAAACTTGCATCATTTCCTAAAACCATCTCTCGCATTAAATAATAACGAACAGGGTCAACACCATATTCTTTAATTAACCCAAGTGGATCAACAACATTTCCAACAGATTTGCTCATCTTAGATTCACCGCTCAACCACCACCCATGAGCAAATATACCATTTGGTAAAGGAAGGCCTGCTGACATTAACATCGTAGGCCAATAAACTGCATGTGTAGTTAAAATATCTTTACCTATTAAGTGATAATCTGCTGGCCAATATTTATTGAATTTTTCTTCATTTGAATAGCCAGCCGCAGTAACATAATTAATAAGTGCATCAAACCAAACATACGTAACGTAGTTTGAATCAAATGGAAGTTCGATCCCCCAACTAAGACGTGCTTTAGGTCTTGAAATACATAAATCATCTAAAGGCTTTTTTAAAAAACCCAAAACTTCATTTTTTCTATGTTCAGGTTGAATAAAATTAGAGTTTTGATTTATGTGATCAATTAGAGCTTCTTGATACTTAGACATTTTAAAAAAGTAGTTTTTTTCTTTTAATTTTTTTATGTCTTTAAATTCTCCTGAATCAGCTTCTTTTTCAGTAATAAATCTTTCTTCTGAAACAGAATATAAGCCTTCATATTCGTCTTCATAAATATCACCTTTATCAAATACTTTTTGGAGCAAATCTTGCACAACCAAAATATGTCGCGATTCAGTGGTCCTTATAAAATCATCATATTGAATATTTAATTTTTCCCATAGATCTAAGAATCTAGGTGCCATATCATCGCAATGAACTTTCGGGTCAACACCTCGTTTATCAGCAGCTTGCTGAACTTTTTGTCCGTGCTCATCAAGTCCAGTAAGAAATAATACATCATCATTTGTTTTTCGATGAAAGCGGGTAACAACATCTGCTAAGATTGTAGTATATGCATGCCCAATATGAGGCTTGTCATTTACGTAATAGATGGGAGTAGTAAGATAAAATTTCTTCATAGAATACTTAATGGCTCTTTTCCTTTTAATAGTCTTTGCATAGAAATTAACAAGTTAATCAAAGTTAAAGGTGTGTAATAGTTTCTTATTAATGATTCTATTGTCTCTTCTAATATTTGATTTATTCCAGCTAAATCAGCATTAGGAAAAGCTGAATTAAATGCTGTCAATGATTCTACTAATAATACAAATTTAGAAGAATCTGTATTACCTAAACGATTTGAATATGCAAAATTAAACCAAAGTTGTAACATATAAATTTTGAACTTGAACTCCTCTGGTTTGCGATTTGCCATCATGGAAAAATTTTCAATAAATTTTCTCCAACCATTTTGATTAAGCGTAGTAATTAATTTTATAAGCTCTTCTAATTCAGAAAAAGTTTGTTGCAATGTGGATTGTTTTGATAACTCAAGTGCCAGATTGATATTTCCATCAGAGAGAGATGCTATTTCAATAGCATTTTTATTTTCAACTCCATTATTTTCTAAAATATTCAGGACTGTTTGAGGGCTAAGACGAGGAAAATTTATTATTTGGCATCTACTTAAAATTGTTGGCAAAAGCATTGAACGCTTATCAGTAACTAATATTAGAGTTGTATTTTTTGGTGGTTCCTCTAAAATTTTTAATAGAGCATTCGCAGATTCGCCAGCACCATCTGAAAGCAAATGTGCATCAAATATTAAAATAACTTTTCTACCAGAAGTTTGAGATTTTAAATAGACATTACGCCTTAAATCTCTAATTGAACTTATAGTAATACGACGAGCATTAGGAATATTTATCTTATAAAAAGGATCTTTCCCTTTATTAATAATTGAACTCGTTAGCAACTCTAGGTCTTCTTGTTTTAAACCATCTAACGGCCCACTTCCTTTATTAGACTTAGCACTGCTTGGAAGAGGAACAATAATTTTAATATTAGGATGTTGAAGACTTTTGAACTTAAAGCATGATGAACATTTATTACATGGAATTTTATCAAATTTTTCACAATTTAAAAGTTTTCCAAACTCTATTGCAGCATACTCTTTTCCAGATCCCATAGGGCCTGAAAAACAATATGAAGAACCAACACGATCATTAGTTTTAATACGATACAACCGTTCCCAAATATTTTTTTGTAGATCAGAAAATATCATTTTTTCTTTAACCACTTTTCAGGATCTAACTTTTTACCTTGTCCCCAAATTTCAAAGTGTAATTGTGCTCCATTAATAGAACTAGAATCTCCCATATAAGCAATCACATCTCCTCCTCTTACTTGACTATCTTCATTGGTCTCTACTTTTGTAACATGACTATAAACTGTATAAAAACCATTTCCATGATCAATAATTATCGTTGTTCCAAAACCTCGTATAAAGGTAATTGTAGTAACAACGCCCCCTAAAACAGTTCTAATTTCAGAACCTGGCTTACCTTTTATATCAATTCCTGGGTTTTCAGTCGTTGTTTTTAATTTAGGATTCCATTGACGACCAAATTTTGTTATTACTCTACCCTTTGCAGGCCATTCAAGTTGCCCTTTTAACTTTGGAAACTCCTTAGACTGAAGTGCTTGTTGCTGCTGCCTGATTCTTGCTTCCCTTTCAAACCTATTAATATCATCTCGTATTTTACTAATTATATTTTCTAGCTGTTTAACTCCAGCTTGCTTTTCAGTAAGAAAAATTTTTAAATCTTTTTGACTTTGTCTAATTTTCACTAACGCTCTTTGTTCTTTACGCTTTTTATTTTGAACTAATGTTAATGTTTGAGAACGATCTCTTTTTAATCGGCGTTTTTTGCGAAGCGCTGCTTCTAGGTTTATTTTTTGTTTTCCAATTTCAACTAATAAGGATTTGATTGTATCATGTGTCTTTTGATCAATTTCCGCAATAATCTTTAAGTATTTTGACCGATAAATTGCCTGACGCCATGATGTAGAACTAAAAATTTTTTCTAAATTTGTTAATTGTCCTTTTTTATAAATCTTATTAATTCGTCTTGCATATCTAGTTCGTAAAGTATCTAATTCAATCTCACTTTTAAAAATTTGACTTTCCGTGCGAGAGATATCAGCTACTAATAATTTTTCTTCCTTTTTAATTTCTTTTACTAATCTTTGTAGTAAAGAAATTTCTTCAGAAAGATTGGAAACTTTCCTGGCTGAAGACTTTTCTTTTCTATCTTCTGATTGAATTCTTTTTTTTGTTGCTTCAATCTCATTTCTAAGTGCCTGAATAGCAGTACTTTGAGCTTTAAGTTCTTTTTCAAAATCTTGTTGAGATCTTTGACTCCAAAGAAACCCAACTAATAATAGAATTGAAAGTGGTTTAAAAGTATTAAACATAATGACTGAAACTACTTATTGATTAAAGATAGAACAATTTCATTGTCAAATTGTCTTTACTTGAACATTAGACCTTTATATATCTATAATCTATCTTCTAAAATAAGGAGAATGATTTGAAAAGCGCTAAGTGGGAGAATATTTTCAAAGGTTGGAACCAATCTGAAAGTAAAACTGTTGTGACCCTTAAACAGGTTCCCGTTTTTAAAAATTTTACTAATAAAGAATTTCTTGAACTAGAAAAATTGATTCATCATCGTCAATATAAGATTAATGACTTTATTTTTAAAAATCGTGCACCAGGTGAAGGAATGTATATTATTATGCAAGGTTCAGTTAAAATTACAATTGGCACTCGTAATGATAATGAAAATATTTTGGCTGAACTTGAAGAAGGAGACTTTTTTGGAGAACTAGCGCTATTTGATGATGAACCACGTTCAGCAAATGCAATTGCAACTACAGATTCTCAACTTTTAGGTTTTTTTACTCAAGATCTTATGAGTCTCCAAGAACGCAACCCTATTCTTGGACAAAAAATTTTATTTAACCTTGGAGGCGTACTTGGCGAACGTTTAAGAGGAACAAATAGTTTACTCATTAATTCGCAATCTAGTTATAAAGAATAATTAATGGAGAAAGTACAAACTAATTATTTACAACTTATTTACCGATTAGCAATTGGACTAATTACTTTATGGTTTATATCTATCATTTGGCCGTTTATATCAAATGTACTATTGATGCTAGTATTCGCATTCCTATTTACTACTGTATTGCTTTCAAGTGTTGATGCATTAGAGAGGAAAATAGGTAATCGTGGTTTTTCTGTTTTAACTGTTGTCTTCCTATTAATTGGAGGATTTGGAATATTCATTGGTAGCTTTATTTCTCAGATTTCTCTACAAGCATCAGAATTTTCAAATAGAATAGATAAAGATACTTTAACGCAAGAATTCAAGACAATTGGAGTGAATCTCTCTGATTCTATGCCAGCGTTTTTACAAAATATTATTTCCTCAAATGATGATATGGCAGGAAAGCTAAGTGCTTTGATAAATACAATTATAGGATCACTAGCTTCAATGGCAGGAGCAGTTGGAAATTTTATGTTTATTGCAGCTATGGTTTTTATTTTTACTATCATTTTACTTGCAGAATATCATGTTTTCAGGAAGTCTCTTGTTAATGTTATACCAAATAAATATTTTGAACTTGGATTAAAATTAATTTATAATATCGAAAAGTCAGTTTCTAGCTACCTTCGAGGTCAGTTCTTATCTGCAGCTAGTGTTGCAGCTATGTCAATTGCAGGACTTTTGTTGCTAAACTTTTTTGGTGCTAACCTAACGCTTACTTTTTTTATTGGAATTATTGCAGGACTGGCAAATCTAATACCTTTAGTTGGACCATTTGTAGGTATGGTCCCAGCTATCTTAATTGCTTTTATGAATAATTTGGGTAACGAAGTTGCACTTACTCATACCTTATTTGGTGTTGTGCCATCTCCATTTTTTATTCTTGATATAATCTTAATGTTCTTGATTGTTCAACAAATTGAAGGCAATCTAATTACTCCTGCATTAGTTGGGAAAAGTGTTGGATTACATCCAATGATAGTAATGATAGCATTATTAATTGGAGGAACAATATTAGGGCCATTAGGAATGCTCTTTGCGGTACCTGCTACTGGAGTTATGAAAGTTATACTTTTAGAAATAGCTTTTGTTCGAAAGAATGCACACCTTTTGTAGCATTCTTATTTTTCTTCGATTCTAAATAATTTATAATCAGTAAAAGTTAAATAAAGTTCTTTTCTATTGTTAAATCTATATATCCATAGCTGATATTTTTCATCTTTACCATTCTTTACTAGTTCTGAGGGGCTTCCCATAATATCCTCTACTTCTGAAATCATCATTCCTAATTTTATAGGGTTTATTGAGTCGCTAGCTTCTTTTTCATTTAGTAAAATTTTATCTATTTTTTTACGAGTATCATATTCTTCTTTAACTAATAATTTTCTCTTAAGTTCATCAAGCACTTTTTTATTTGTTTTATTTAATCCTCCCGTAAGTAATTCTGTTTCTTCAAGAGCATAAACGACAAATTTTAGTGAGTTAATATCTTTTATAGAGTCTGCTAGACTTAAAAGGTCTACTGCTATTCTATGTTTAAATGTTGCTACTTCAAAAGTGAGCCTTGAATCAATTTTAAGTGCCTGATCAAAATAAAATAAAGACCTATTGTAAAGACCTGCTTTATAAAGTTGCTCACCTTGATTCATTAAATGATTTATTTTAAAGCGCTTAATATGATGACTAACGCCAGGGTACCAGCCAGAAACATTAGTTACATGAGCTATAGCACTATCGCCATATCCTTGACTCATCAAAGTTTCTGCATTTTCAATTTCTTTAAATGCAATTTCACGTATTCTTTCATCGATAACATCTTTTAATAATGTATCAGCTATAGTTTTAGCTTGAATATATCTCTGGACAGCTCTTTCAATGAGCCCTCTTTGGTCAAAGTTCATCCCTTCACGCATTAATTGGTAAGGAATTTTTCTTTCACTTTCAATAATTAACTTTTTTGCACTATTTATATTTACATGATTTGGGTACTCATCAACAAACTCTTCTAATGTACTTTTAGCTAATATATAATCTTTACTATAATAATATGATTTTCCAATATCACCCTTTGTTCTCTGACCTCCAAAAAAAACTGCTGCTGTAAAATAAATTCCAGCTGTCTGTATTTTAAAATTATTTATAGGTGTTATATCATTGGGGTCTTTGATGTTTTTAATAGATGTATTAGTGTATTTTAAATCCAAGCCAACAGAAAATCGATTTGTTAAACCATTATCTATAATATACCTTGCGCCAATAGTAAAAGATTGCGAAGGTCCACTACCTGATGGCTTTGACTCTTTCTCATAAAATTGTGAGAAAGCAATTCCATAAGTATATCTGTAAGTTGTATACCAACTTTCAAACCACTGTAAAATTAAAGATTGACTCCATCCAATTTCATATAGTTTTGCATTAAATTTTGATTCTTTCCATGATTCTTTCGATGCATTCCAGTCAGAGGGAATAACAGAGGGCGCTAATAAAGATGAATATCTAAGGTTTAAACCCGTGTGCATATCTAGCCAACTATTTCCAAACCAATAATAAGCTAAATTAGTTTTCATAATATCTAAATCTAATTGATGACCAAACCTAGCACGTAGTGTTCCTCCATTAAATTCAGTTATATCTGACTCATAATCCATCCAACTACTTTTTAAACTACCTAATCCTAAAAAACCCCCGCCAGCATTATATCCAAAACCATAACGCAATTCCATTGGAATAAAATTTACAGGCTTATGAAATTCTCGTCTTTTAAAAACTCTATCAAAAAAATAACCTTTTTCATATTTTTTACTATCCTCATCATCTAAAGAAAATATCTTAAAAATTAAAGATTTAGATGAATCTTGGTTTGCTATTATAGAGTTTGCCATTATAGGCGCAAATAATATAACGATTATTAAAATGAATTTTTGAAACATAACTCCTCAAGATAGGTGAAATTAACTACTTGTAGCAAGACGTCGATAAATTAAAGATTCTATTCCTAATTAACTCTTTTGCGGTAATTTCTTTTAAGATAATTAAGTTTGAAAATAATAAGTCATATGTCAGTTTATTTTAAAAATATTAAAACCATAATAATTATATTTACAATCACTAAATTAATTTTTGCACAAGACTTTTCTATTGCTAGAGTACATTATGATGGAGGTGGTGACTGGTATGGAGACCCAAGTAGTATTCCTAATCTATTAAACTTTATTAACGAAAATACATCTATAGCTGTTAATTTAGAGGAAGTAAAAATAAAACTTACAGATTCTGATTTATATTACTATCCTTTTCTTTACTTAACTGGTCATGGTAACATTCGATTTTCAGAAGATGAAGTAGGGATCTTAAGAGAATACCTAAAAAAAGGTGGATTCCTTCATGCAGATGACAATTATGGAATGGATAAATCTTTTCGACGTGAAATGAAGCGTGTGTTTCCAGAAAAAGAATGGGTAGAACTTTCTTATAATCATGAAATTTTCCACACTTTTTATGAATTTCCAAATGGATTACCAAAAATACATGAACATGATGGTAAACCTGCACAAGGCTTAGGATTATTTGAGGGAGAAAGATTAATTGTTTTTTATACTTATGAAACAGACTTAGGTGATGGATGGGAAGATATTGAAGTTCATAAAGACCCTCAATATCTTCATGAAGCTGCTTTAAAAATGGGTGTAAATATTATATGGTTCGCATTGACTCAATAATATGAATACAATAAGAGAATATTTACTTAAAATTCGTTTTGAAGCTGTTAAATCAGATTTGAAAATTATACTTTGGCGCATTTACTCAAGTTTAATAATTTTATTCATATTAGCTATAACAATTGAGAATATATTTTATCTTTCTAGTTCTATTAGAATGAAAGTTTTGATTGCTTTAGTAGTTATAATTATAATTTTTATTTCTTTTATTTTTTTAGTTTCAATCCAAATAAAAAACAACCGTTTTAAACGTTATAAATTAGAATTCATTGCTAAAAATACTGGAAAATTTGCATTTACAAAAAACGACACTTTAATAAATGCTCTTCAAATAGAAAATACTAAAGAAAATTTATATTCAAAAAATTTAAGTAAAACTTTTATAGAACAAACAATAGATACACTCTCAAAAATTAATCTCTCAAAAATTTTCCCATCAGAAAAAATATACTTATGGAAAAAAATAACTTTAATATGTTTAGTATTTACCTTTTTAACAATTATTACTACTTGGAAACATTCTGTTTCATCTATGTTTCGTTGGTCACATGCAAAAACAGAATTTATACCACCAAAACCATTTGAGCTTGTTGGTCTAACACGGCATTTAAACGTACTTGGTGGAGAAAATGTTAAAATTATATTTAAAGCAAAAGGACAAGTCCCTGATTCAATTTTTATTGAGTTTAAACCTATCTTTAATTCTGAGAATAATGACTCATCAATTATTGTTTCAGCTCAAAAAACTAATATAGATGAATTTGAATTTGAATTTAAAGAAATATACCAAAATTTTCGATATCGAGGATATTTACCATCAATTGATTATTGGGATGCTTGGGAAGAAATAACAACTAAATATTTTTCTATTTCAGTTACAGATAGGCCCTCTATTGAAGATTTTTTGGTAACGATAACTCCTCCAAATTACACTGGACTTAAAAAACAAAGTCAAAAAGCAAATCAAGCTCAGATTCAAGCAATAAATGGATCAAAAATCAATATTAAACTAAAATCAAATAGAAATTTATCATTTGCGGAATTGATTCTAGATCAAGATAAAAAAGAGATGAAGATTAAAGGTAAGACCGCACAATACGAATTCATTGCGACTTTAGATCAGAAATTTTCAATTAATCTCATGGATAAACGTGGAGTTAGGAATAGAAATCCAATTCCATTTAATCTTCAAATTGTTAATGATATATCACCACAAATGACTATAATTCAACCGCCGCCGATTATTGAATTAGGTAGCGAACAAATTATTCCTATATTAATGTCAATTGAAGATGATTTTGGATTCTCTAATTTACAATTATCATATGAATTAGAACGGCCTAACTATATTGAAGCTGAACCATTTATTTCATTATTTAATATTGAAATAAATAAGTCATCTAAAACACAACAAGATATTCAGACAATTTGGAACCTTGAATCATTAGGCCTTATGCCTGAAGATGAAGTTCGTTTTCATTTTGAACTATATGATAATGATATTATTTCAGGTCCCAAAAAAACTATATCAAGTACTTTTATTGTACGACTTCCATCATTAAATGATCTTTTTCATACTTTTAATGAAAAACAGGAAAAGATTGTAGATGCAGTAAAAATAGAACTAGAAGACATCCAAAAATTAAAAATTGAATTAGATAAAGCTGAACTTAATTTACTAAAAAAAGACAAGGTCGAATGGAAAGATAACCAATCGATGAAAGAAACCTTTGAATCAGTTAAAGAACAATTAGATGATTTTCAATCTTTAGCTGAACAAATGGATCAGTTAAATAATAATAGTGAAAAACATCAATTATTTTCAAAAGACCTAATGAATAAATTCGAGGATCTTCAACAACTTATCGAAGAAATTTTTCCTCAAGATATGCTAAAAAATATGGATTGGATGGATGAAGCTTTAGATAATATGAAGCCAGAAGAATTATTAAGTGCGTTAGATCAACTTTCAAAAAATATTCAACAAGTCGAAGAAGAATTAGATCGATTTTTAGATATTTTTAAACGCGTAAAAGCTGAACAAGAAGTTGATGAATTAAGAAAAAGATTAGAACAATTAGTAAGAAACCAAGATAATATTGATCAACAAATTAGACAGGTAAATACTGAAACTTCTTCTTCAAAATATAAACAACTGGAGCAAGAACAAAAAATAAATAAACGTGAATTTGATGAAATAATTAATTCAATGGAAGATGCTGCAAATGATGTAAAAATGTTTAGCCGAAAAACTGCTCAAAGTTTAGAAAAACTATCTGAATCTGAAGTTACTAAGTCAACTGAATATCATTTAGAAAAAACAATTGAAAGTCTTAATAAACAAGATCCTTACATTGCGATGGATGAAAGTTACGCTAGCCTTAGTGATTTAGAAAAAATTCAGAATGAAATGAATAAAATTTTAAGTGAATTTCAAAAAGAAACTACCCGTGATATGTCAAGTAAATTTCGTTTAATATTAAAAGATTTACTTAGCTTATCAAAATCTCAAGAATCATTAAAATCTGAGACTGAACTTATTCCAAGAAATTCTCCAAGGTTAAACGATTTAGCATTAGAACAACAGATGATCCAAAATCAACTAACGCAAGCTATGGGAAATGCTATATCTTTATCAAAAGAAACATTTTTAGTGTCACCCGAGATGGGAAGAATGCTTGGTACTGCCTATGCACAAATGGATGTATCAAAAGGTAAATTAGTAGAAAGAAATGGCAATGGCTCCATAGTCAATCAAAATGAAGCTATTACATCCTTAAATGAAGGCTCAAAAATAATAATTCAAAATATAAAACAAATGAAAGATAGTGGTTCTGCTAGTGGTTATAATGAGTTTTTAAAACAAATGGAAAAGATGGCTAGCAAACAGCAAGGTATCAACGATCAAGGTATGCAATTAGCTCTTGGGCAAATGGCTAATTCACTAAAAAATTCAATTATGCAACAAATGTTAGCTCAACAAAAGGGAGTGCGCCAATCTTTAAATAAAATGATAAATGAAATGAAAAATAATGGAAAACAAGGATTAGGTGATTTGAATAGTATTACTAAGGAAATTGATAAAGTTATAAACGATCTTGAGAAAAAAAATTATACTGAATCAACTTCTCAAAGTCAAAAAAAGATATTATCTAGAATGTTAGATAGTCAAACATCAATGACTCAGCGCGGTGTTGATGATAAACGTAAATCTGAAACTGCTGAGCAGGTTAATCAAGATGGTATTATTGGAATGCCAAAAGATCTTGGTCAGAGACAATCATTTATTATTAATGCAATGAATAAAGCACTTAACTCTGGCTATTCCCGTGACTACCAAAATATGATCAGACGTTATTTTAATTCTTTGAATCAAACTCAGAAAGGCATTCTTTCTGATACAATTCAAAATAAATTACCAATTGAGATTATTGAATGAAATTTTTCTACTTAATTTTAATTTTATGTGGCTTATCTGCACAAAATAACAATATTAAAGAAGAACAATTGTTATTTAGTAAAGCTATGGCAATGGAGCAAAATAATAATACTGATAATGCAATAAATATATATAAAAGTATTCTTAGAAAAGACCCATTTCATCAACCATCTTATTTTCAACTAAAAAATATTTTTACTAACCAAAATGATTATGAATCTGCAATAGATCTCATTAATAATTGGTTAGTAAATAACCCCCATGATTTACAATCAGAATTAGCTTTAGGAGCAATATATTTTCAAAGTCAGCAAAAAAATGTTGCACTAAAAATATGGGGGGAATTTGAAAATAATAAGTTATCGAATAAAACTACATATCGCTTACTATTTCATACTTATGCTCGATTTGGCTTAGTTAAACAAATGGAATTATTAGCTAATAAAGGGCGAATTAATTTTGAAGAACCTCATTTTTTTGCTATTGATTTAGCTAATTATTATCAATCAAGACAAACTTTTGATAGAGCATTAAATCAATATATGGTATTAATTATTAATCAAAGTCAATTTCTTAGGTATACTACAGATAGAATTCTTGTTATGAGTAATGATACTACTACTCATGTTTTAATTGATTCAACATTAAATTCTGCAGTAAAGACAAACCCTTCAGTAAGGTTAATATTGTCGGGATTCTATTATAAAACAGGTCAATTCAGTAAGGCTTTTTTAGTGCACAAAAAAATTGGGATAAATAGTCAAGAAGACGAAAAAAGATTTCTTGTTTTCGCTAATAATCTTAGAAAGGAAAAACAATTTAGCTTATCTATTGAATCCTACCATTACTTATTAGAAAATAATAACAATCTCAACCCAATTAATTTAGGTGAGACATTACTAGGATTGGGTAAATCATATGAAAATCAAATTGATCAAACAAAAACTAAATTACAATTTGTAAAATGGTTTCCACAAAATTATTTTTTTGAGAATCAGTTTATAAGCTCATTTAATATTGGGAACGAACCTTTAGCAAATACCCTAGAACATTACGAATCAATCTTAACATTAATGCCACTATCCTATTCAACAGGCATAGTTCATTTTAGACTTGGACAAATTCAAGCTAGAATTTTACAGGATTACACTGGTGCTAATAAATCTTATGAAGCAGCACTTAAATCAAACCCTAGTCAAAGTTTGATCAATAAAATAAACCTTCAGGTTGGAGAGATGCTTCTTTTATCAGGGAACTTTAAAGAAGCTGAAAAATATTATAAACCAGTAGGTAATCAAAATATAGAAAAAAATACAGTTCAATACCTTAAAAGTTTACTCTTTCAACAAAACATTGATAAATCTATATCATTTCTAGATTCAGTGATTACAGAATTAAACCCAAATCACATTTTATTCAATGATTTATTGGAAATACATGATTTACTTATTAGTAACTATGTAGATGGAACAAAAGATGATAAATTAGCTTTGAAATTATTTTTTAATGCTGAAAGTCTAATCTATCAGAATAAAAGTTCAGAAGCTCTTTCAATACTTGAAAAGATATTTTCTCAGCACCCTGATGCACTTATTAGACCTTTATCAAGTCTTCGATTAGCTATATTACTTACAGAGTTTAAAAAATTTGATAAAGCCTCTAAAATTGCGCTTTCAATTGAAAATTCATATTTAAAAGATCAAGGACTTGCTCTTGCTGGAGAAATTAATGAAAAATTTAAAGGTGATAATAAAAGTGCAATAAAATATTATAATAGAATATTATCAGAATGCCCTAATTCACTCTTATTAGAGCCAATTAGATTATATATTAGAAAATTATCAAGAAACTTGGAGACTTAATTGAAGTATTTATTTGTTATTATATTTTTATTTGAATTTATTTTTTCACAAAAAATTTTAATTCCAATGGATCAAGTTCAAAAAGATCACTTAAAAGCATATGGAACAACATTTTGGGTATTAGGAGAAAAAATAAAAGTTGAATGGTTACTAAATTATCGTGGCGGATCATTTTTAATGGATAGTTATCCTAAAATCGAACAAGAATGTCGATTACGTGGAGTCTCTTTTGAGATTATAAATGTTGATCAAAATCTAGCTATTTATAATGAGATTGAAATTAATAATATGGATATTGTACTACTTGAAAAACCACCAAAAATTGCAATATATACTCCACCTAATAAACAGCCCTGGGATGATGCTGTTACTCTTGCTCTTACATATGCAGAGGTTCCTTATAAAACACTATGGGATGAGGAAGTATTCAATGGTACATTATCTCAATATGACTGGCTTCATTTACATCATGAAGACTTTACAGGTCAATACGGAAAGTTTTATAGAAATTATCATACCGCAAGTTGGTATATAGATCAACAAAATCAATTTGAACAAATGGCAAAAAAACTGGGTTTTGATTCTGTACACACACAAAAGAAAATGTTAGCACAGATGATAAAAAACTATGTTAATAATGGTGGATTTTTATTTGCTATGTGTTCTGCAACAGATTCATTTGATATTGCACTAGCAACACAAAATATTGATGTTGCTCACTCTGTTTTTGATGGGACTCCTATTCAAAAAGATTTAATAGATAAATTAAAATATAACGAAACTTTGGCTTTTAAAGATTTTAAAATAATATCTGATCCGATGGTATACGAATATTCAGATATAGATTATCCACCAAGTAATAATCCTATCGTTCGTGGCGCTGAAGCTGATTACTTTACATTATTCTCTTTTTCAGCAAAATACGATCCAGTTCCTACCATGCTTACTCAAAACCATGTATCAAATATCAAAGGTTTCATGGGACAAACAACAGGTTATAATAGAAAAAAAATCAAAAAACATATTACAATTTTAGGTGAAGATCAAACGAACCCTCAAGTTAAATACATTCACGGAAATTATGGAAAAGGAACTTTTACTTTTTTGGGAGGACATGACCCTGAAGATTACCAACATTTTGTTGGAGATCCACAAACTGAACTTTCATTACATAGAAATTCTCCAGGATATCGACTTATTTTAAATAATATTCTTTTCCCAGCTGCAAGAAAAAAAGAACGAAAAACATAGTAATATGTATAGGTTTATTTTTTTAACTATGTTCTTATTTATTTCCTGTAAAACATTTTATACTGGTTCTTTTAATCAAGCTAATCTTAATCTTATACAACCAGATGAGCTAGGACCGATTATTTCAAAATCGGAAGATGGTTATAGGACGACTGGAGAATCCAATGAATTTGAATGGTGGTACTTTGATACTAAATTAAATAATGGTGCTGTATTCGTTTGTTATTTTTATAAAGTACACTTTTTAAAAGATAAATATTTTATTGGTTTGAATTATAATGATGATAAAGGTGAAGATATTTTTTTAATAAAATATTTTAACAAGAACGAAGTTCAATTTTCAAGTGATAGCTGTAATGTAAGAATGGGAAACAATTATATTGTAGGGAACCTTGATCACTATGAAATCAAATTAGACCCAGACGACTTTGAAGGTTTTGGTGTCGAATTATCTCTTAAATCAAATTTAAAACCATACCGACCAAAAGATGGTATTATTAAAGCTGGTGATGACTATTTTGCTTGGTTAGCAGCAGTTCCAGATGGAACCACAAAAGGAAAAATAATAATAGATGAAATTAATAAAGATGTAAGAGGAGATGGATATCATGACCATAACTGGGGGAATACGCCTCTTCAAAAATTATTTGATGGATGGATTTGGTTTCGTGGTAAAGTTGAAGAAAATACAATTATTGCCTCTGAATTAAACTTATCTGATAAAAGAGGTGGTTATAATATTCCAATATTATACATAGCAAATCAAGATAGTATTTTGACTAACAGGTTTGGAGAGAATGGGGTTTATACACAATATACTAATCTAATTAATAATTTGTATCCCAAAAATAATGAACCCTTATTCTCTAGCATTAAAGTACTAACAGAAGACGGTATATTAGTATCTATTAAAGGAAGTAAGCTTATAGATAACTCGGAAATTTTTAAAAGGATGAACTTACCAAGTCCGATAAGATGGATTATGAATAAAAATAGTATTGACCCCTACTATTCAAGATTTAAAAGCGATGTAAAACTTTCAAAGAATGGTAACTATTTAGGTAATGGTTTTGGTATTCTTGAAATTATGGATTTAAAATAATTTAAATATTATTTTTTTCTTTTGATTGATTCCAAATAATATCCATTTCTTCTAAAGTAGCCTCTTCCATCACCTTCCCTTTTCCCTCAATACCTTTTTCGACTTTTTTAAATCGATTAATAAATTTACGATTAGTTCTTCTTAACGCATTATCTGCTGAAATTTCTAAAAAACGAGAAAGATTTACAATTGAAAAAAGGACATCACCAATTTCTTCTTCGATGTGATCTTTATTATTTTGCTGTTCTGCTTCTTTTAATTCTAAGATTTCTTCATGAATTTTTTCCCAAACTAATTCTATTTTATCCCAATCAAAGCCAGCAAGACTAGCTTTCTGTTGAAGTCTTTGAGCTTTAATAATAGATGGAAGGTCTTTTGGCACACCCTCAAGTCTTGATTCTCTACCTTTCTCTTTATGTTTTGAAAGTTCCCATTCTTTATTAAGATTATTATTTATGACTACTTGATCAATATTAAATACATGTGGATGTCGTTTAACTAGTTTTTCATTTACGGTTTTAAGTACCTCTTCCAACTTAAATTGTTTATTGTCATCAGCAATGGAAGCTTGGAATACTATATGAAGCAAAACATCGCCTAACTCTTCTTTTACAGTTTCCCAATTTTTTTCATCAATACTTTCAATCAATTCATATGTCTCTTCAATCAAAAAAGGAATTAATGATTGACTAGTTTGATCATGATCCCAAGGGCATCCATCTGGCTGCCTTAACCTAGAAATAATTTTTACTAATTCTTCAAACTCCTTACCAATTTTACCCATAAATATTATTCCACTTTATAATATCTAAATAATGATCTTCTTGCTTTCTCATTTCTTCTTTCTCTTGATCAGTTTCATCGTTAAAGTTTAATAGATGGAGACAGCCATGAATTATTAATCGAGCTAACTCTCTATTAAATGATTCTTCAAATTTTATAGCATTTTCTTTTGCTCTTGGTATACTTATATAGATTTCTCCATCCACGTTTTTTTCTTCATACTCATTTAACCTAAATGCAATAACATCTGTAAAATGATCTAGTTTAAAAAACTCTCTTTTTAAACTATTTAATAGATTGTCATCTGAAAAAATGAATGAAAGGTTCGCTTCATTTATATGTTTGGATTTGAATAAGTGAGTAACTCCATTTTCAATAACTTCATTATTTACTGGATCGTATTTAGGATCAGTTTCCACATGAGTTTTGATCATAATATTATATTTTATACTTTTCCTAATTTATTATCATCAGGATACTCAATTCTTATATGATAAATTCCTCTAAGAACAGGTAATAATCCACTTGAACCATCTACTTTCCCTTTTATTCGAGTTAATTCATCCATAGTTAAGGGACATTCTGAAAGTTGCCCCGCAGTAACTCGCATGTTAATTATTTTATCAATCATAGCTTCTATCTTCATTATGTCTGGTTCTTTAATTGAACGTACTGCAGCCTCTACTGCTTCACAGATCATAAGAATACCTGTTTCTTTGGTATTTGGTTTAGGTCCAGGGTACTGAAATTGAACTTCATCTACTTTATTATCTTCTTCTAAAGCTTTACGATAAAAATATTCAACTCTTGTTGTTCCATGATGCATTGGAATAAAATCGCTTACTATAGTAGGGAGACCATATTCTTTAGCAAGCTCTAATCCATCTGTAACATGGTTTTTAATTATTTTTGCACTCATTACAGAGGTGAGAGTATCATGTCTATTCTCGCCAGAATATTGATTTTCAATATAATATTCAGGGCGTACCATCTTACCAAGATCATGATAGTATGCTCCAACGCGACACAATAATGAATTAGCACTAATAGCATCTGCACAAGCTTCAGCTAAATTCCCAACAACAATACTATGGTTAAAAGTTCCATTTGCTTCATGTTGTAATCTTTTTAATAATGGATGCTGAAAATCTAGTAATTCTATTAAAGTTAAATTAGTTGTAATACTAAATGAGACTTCTAATAACCCAATTAACCCATAAGTGACTATTGGAGATAAAATAGCAACAATTGATAGATTCAACATATCATTTCCCATTAATAGCCATGTATGACCTTTAAATAATCCTTGGCCTATAATTACAAGAGCACTACTACCCAATAATGCAAAAATAGCGGTAAATAATTGGCTCCTTCTACGAAGTTGACGCACAGCATAAATCCCAACAGAAGAATTAAACATAGCAGTTACCATAAATTCTACATTATTTCCAATTAATATTGTCACAAGTAAAATGATAGATGTAATACCCATAAATGCTATTCTGGCATCAAACATGATAGTTAAAACCATAGCTGCTACAATTATTGGAATTAGATATTCAGACAATTCTAAATTCTGCTTGATTAAAAAAGCTAAACCAACTTCAATAGAAAATATCAAACCAATAAGGAGAACCATTCTCCAATCATCAAAAATCGGCTTTCTATAGGTTAGTAAAAAAGTAAAGAAAAAGGATACTATTATACCTATCACTAATATTCTTCCTACATAAGCTAAAAGAATATCAGTGCTACTTTCTTGCATAGCTTTATTATCAATAGCCACTGATAGTGAGAATAATTTTTGGAGGTCATCTTCCGTAACTCTTGTATTGGCATCTAAAATTCTTTCATTCTTAAGTATTATACCTTTATTTCTAGGCACTCTGTCTTGGCGAGCTTGTTGTCGACGTTCTGTAGTCTCTCTATCATAAATTAAATTGGGTTTCATGAACTCTACTATTAAAGAATAACCTAAGTCACGACTAAAATTTATATTATTTGGAAAACGATTTGTCACTTCCATTCGAGCTTTTGTCCATGCATCTTGAATATCATTATAGCGTATTGCTTCAGTAAGCTCTGCTGGTTCACTACTACTCATGATTATTGCAACTTGTTTACTCAAAATTTCTGATATAGGAATATCATAAATTCCTTCAGCCCAACGATTTCGTGATATTTGAATTATTTCTTTTTTTAGATTATCTAGATCTAATATTGAATTATTAGAATAGTCTGACAAGAAAATTTGATTCCATTTTTCATCATTAAATGCAAAGTTGTAATTTTCTTCAACTGTTTCCATAAGCACCTCTAAAGCAGCACTATCAGATTGAACATTTATACGTGCTAAATCAAATTGCTCTGTAAACCGATTCCTATATAAATCATCTTTAGAGTCAGCTAATTTTATATTTGCTAACTGAATCAAGTTGATATGCTTAAAATAATCATCTATGACATCAATTTGTTTAGAAACCACATCCTGTGATCTTAAAAAAAGAAAGGGCTCTGAGTTTAATGCCTTCTCAAGATCTAATTGAAGTTGATCTGATGTTTTTAAAATTGGAAAGTTAAAAGGAGCAACAACTTCTTCTTGAGCTACATCATTTAATTGATATGAGTATAATAAAGTTTTACCTTGAGGAAAAAAGAATGATAAAAGTATAATTACCGTAATTAATATGGTTATTTGTCGCCAATAATGATTAATTACTTTTGATAACTGCTTATATAAAGATGGGCTATTTGGACTTCTAACCATTTAATCTACCACTTTATTGCTGCAGAAGCCCAAGTATAACCTGCCCCAAATGCTGCTAAAATAAGATGATCTCCTTTTTTTATACGACCTTCTTCAATAGCTTCGGTTAAAGCAATCGGTATTGATGCTGCTGTAGTATTTCCATATTTATGAATATTACTATAAACAATATTCATATCAACATTCATTTTTTTTGCAACTGCTTGACTAATTCGAAAATTAGCTTGGTGTGGAATAATTAGTTTAATATCATTAATAGATAATTTATTATGTGCTAGTGCTTCATTAATTACTTCAGGAAATCGTTTTACTGCATTTTTAAATACCTCACGTCCATTCATATGCGGAGTAAAACGCTCTGAATCAAATTTATTATTTTCAAACCAACTACCAGGACTTGTTCCAGGCGCTTGCATCCAAAGACTTTTTATATTTTTACCTTCACAATGTAAATGTGTGGATAATATTAAACTTTGATCATTACTTTTTTGAATGATAGCTGCACCAGCACCATCTCCAAAAAGTACAGCAACATCCCTCCCCTTGGTAGATTTATCTATAAGTTTAGTTTGCGCTTCAGCTCCAACAACTAATATAGTTTTTACCATTCCTGTTTTAATAAATTGATCTGCAATTGATAGACTATAAATAAAAGCAGAACAAGCAGCTTTAATATCAAAAGCTCCTATTGTATTTAAGTTTAAACTGTCTTGAAGTTGTGCACTAACTCCAGGGAAAAAATAATCAGAGGATAGAGTGCCTACAACAATCATATCAATATCCTGAGGGTTAATACCTGCATTAGATATAGCATTTAGTGAAGCTTGGTGTGCAAGATCAAATGTCGATATCTCTTCCGTTGCCCACCTTCTCTCTCTAATCCCTGAACGAGTTTGTATCCATTCATCAGAAGTATCTATTTTTTGAGATAGTTCTTCATTAGTAATAATATTATCTGGGACATGAAACCCCATGCCAATTATTTTACTTGAATTCATTATTCCCTAATTTAATTAAATCTTTTTAATAATGAAAAAAGAGTCAATCTATAAGCCGAGTTCTGTAATTGATAGTCATTCATCTTATCTAAATATTTCTAAGTAGATTACGCAATCAACCCTCCTCTCAAATGATACGGACAATATCTCGAGGTATACTTGATCTTGCACCAAATGGGGTTTACAAGCATCTTGTCTCACAACAAAACCTGGTAGTCTCTTAAACTACCTTTTCACCCTTACTTCGAAAAAAACGAAGCGGTATATTTTCTGTTGCACTTTCCATATTGCAATTTGCAACTCCTCCTGTTAGGAGGCATCTTATCCTGCGGTGCTCGGACTTTCCTCTCTCAATTTCACATTCAGCGGATTGAGAGTAACTATCCGATCAACTCTCTTTTCAATGATATATAAAATTACAAATAAATTTATAAATGGCTATGCAGTTTCCCAGTAAAGAAATCGACTACAGCTATCACAAGTTTGCGTGTTATTTTGTGCTCTGACTTCAGAAATAACTTGTGGTGGAACGAAGGCACCACAACCGCCGCATGCTGAGCCGGTCACGTTTACAACTGACAATCCTTTTCGTGCTTTATGAACTCTATCATATTGAGTTAAGGTATTCTTATCAATAATTGCACGATGATTATCTCTTAATGATTCTAATTTATCTTTTTCTTTAGAAGATTCATTCATTAATTTTTCTAACTTTTCCCTGCGAACAATTAAATCTTGTCTTAAACTATCTAAATTTTCTTCTTCACTTGTAACTTGTTTATCTAAAACTTCTTTTTCCTCTAAAAATTCTAAAGATTTCGTTTCAACTTCATCAAGATTATTTTTCAGATGATCAATTTCGTGCTGAAGAGCATCATATTGCTTATTTGATGTAACAAGAAATAATTGATCTTTATGTTTATCAATCTTTGATTTGAAATCTATCATTTGCGTATCAAACTTATTTAACTCTAAATCCAGTTCTTTTATTCTATTTTTAGCATTTTCAACTGATTTAACTAAGGAATCTTCTTTATCTTTTAGTTCTTCTACTTTAACTGGTAAATCGCCTAGTAATTCAGATATCTCTTGAAGATTTGAATCAATATTTTGTAATTCTACAATTTGCTGAATTAAACTCATTCAGGATTATCCCCTTTCATAAATAAAAAATGCACCTCATAAGGTGCATTATTAATTAAATAATTGATTTGAATAAAAAATTTATAATTCGATTGATCATTCATAAAACTTAAAGTGTGTGTTTTTATTCATTAATTCATTTCTAATCTAAGGTATTTATTATATCATTGCGAATAGGAAAGGTTAGAAAAATTATAATTTATTGATAGTTGAAAGCCATCAGAATCTTTAAGAAAACTACCTCTATCAATCGCATATGAAATTTGTATATCAATTTTTTTCATAAATTGAATAAAATCAAATTGAAATAATGCTGAAGTTTGATTTAAGCCATTATAAAATTGATATTTTTTTTCATTTCCAGTAAAATTTTCACGATCATCATAGGTTCCATAATTCTTTGATTTAGTAAGTAATATTTTATACCTAAGATTAGATTTTAAATAACCTGATACACCGATATGATGTGATTTTATACGATTATTAATTATATATATTTGATTTTTACTTTTTGAATTCCCAACTGAAAACAATGGATTACCAATTATTTTATTTTTATACGTCCAACCTGATTGATAAATATAATGATTAAAATAATTATCTCTACCATATGTGGAGTCTGATTTTGAAGCTGATAGTGGACCGCTTTGAATCATCGTATTCAAATACTCATAAACTAGTGTTGAAAATAGTTTTCTATCTTTATGATTAAGCTCAAATCCAAAAAGTCCATCAAAACTATTTTTATGTATTTTGAATTGTTTTACTTCATCAAAAAAATATTGAAATGCACCACTCTTATCTTCAAAAGGATGTTGAAAATAAAATTTATACTGTTTTGAATCATAAGTTTTTGTAATAGCAACATCCCAAATTCCAAGATGATCACCTAGTACATTTATTTGTTCACCTAAATAAGCATCTTTAGAGGCTGATTGTCCAAAAACTACTCGTAAGTAATCAGAAAACTTCTGAGGTTGCAAACCATATTCAATTGTCTGACCTCCCCATATAGCTTCATGAAAAATTCCTACTTCTAACTCAACTTGATTATTAAACTGTTTTTTTAGGTAAAAGTATTTTTCATGAAGAAAAGGCGCTTTAAGATAGCTTCCTTTTGAGAGCCAGCCATGAGTATAACCACCTTTTATAAAAAATTGTGTTTTTAACATTTGAATCTTTTTATAATTGGGTAGCAAAAATGTTATTTGCGGAATAGGTATTGTATTATTTCCTCTTATTAATGAGCCAGTTGATAAAATAGATTCACTTGTTAATTTTTCACTCCACCTTCCTACTTTTAATTCGTAATCATTAATTTTTTTACTTAAATAACCAATTTGTATTAACGATTTATTCCATTTATTATTATAGATTATTGATTTAAGAGCAAATTCAAGTGATTGTTTTTTACGTATTAAAGAAAAAGATATTGAAGGGGTATTGGTTAGAACACCTAACCTATTTACTTGATGCCAGTAAGATAAACTTTTATTAGGAATATTAATCCCAATATTTAAATCTGACAAAAGTGGATTAGATAAAAGCAAATCACTTAAAATAATAAAAAAAACCCAAATAATTATATTATTTGAGCTTTGTTTAAAGTTTCGAGAAAAAAATTTAATAATTGATGATTTTATTAGCAGTCTCCTTTACCCAATCTTCATCTTTTGCATAATCTGGTTCATATTCTGGAATGAAAGTTTTGAGTGAATCCATAACTTTATTAATATCATATAATTTAGCTGAAGAAGTAATTTGATCAACTTTAATTAGTAGATGATCCCAATTATAACCATTCTCATTTTTCATCATTAATATTTTTTCATGATTTGTATCAAGAATATTCTCATCATTTGTTTGTAGTTCTTCATAAAGTTTTTCACCAGGTCGTGAGCCTATATATTCAATTGAAATATCTTTTTCAGGTTCTAAGCCACTTAAACGAATTAGTTCATAAGCTATATCTTTTATATTAACTGGTTTACCCATATCTAAAACATAAACCTCTCCACCTGAACCCATAGCACCAGCTTGCAAAATTAACTGTGCAGCTTCAGAAATAGACATAAAGTATCTTTGCATTTTTGAATTCGTTATAGTTACAGGACCGCCATTCCTTATTTGTTCTTGAAAAGTGGGTATAACACTACCTGAACTTCCTATAACATTGCCAAATCTTACAGCCATATATTTTACTTTTGAATCAATAGATTTACTTTGAATTAGTTTTTCAGCAACTCTTTTAGTAGCGCCCATAATATTGGTAGGGTTAACTGCTTTATCCGTAGAAACTAAAACAAATCTATCAACTCCATAATCTTCAGAGACATCCATTAAGTTCAGAGTACCTTGAATATTTGTAAAAACTGCCTCCCAGGGATGTTCTTCCTGCATAGGTACATGTTTATATGCTGCAGCATGGAAAACCACATCTGGCTTAAAAGAGGAAAATACACGGTGAAGCAAAGCTTTATCTCTTATATCACCAAGAATTGGTTTAAAAGACACAGGATGTTTATTTTGAGAACATTCACGATCAATATTGAAAAGATTATGCTCACTTTGATCTAATAAAATCAAAAGACTAGGATCAAAAGTGAGACAATTTCTAACTAATTCTGAGCCAATTGACCCTCCTGCACCTGTTACCAAGACCTTTTTACCATAAATATATTGAGATATTGAAGTTCGATTTAGTTCTACTTCTTTTCTACCTAAAAGATCTACCATAGAAACTTCACGTACAGATTTCATAGAAACTTTTCCATCAATGAGTTCAGAAAAGGTTGGTACAGTTCGATAGCTTTTTCCTGTTGACTTACAGATAGCAACAATTCTTCTCATCTCAACATTTGTTGCAGTTGGAATACAAATTATTACTTCATCAAATGGTATTTTAATTTCAGATAATTCTTCAATTGGACCTAGAATAGGAACTCCATGAATTGTTGCTCCAACTTTACTTCCATCATCATCTAATATTCCGACTACAATAGAATTCAATCCTCTACTGTCGCGAATTTCACGAATAATTTTTTCAGAACTACCACCGCCACCAATCATAAGCAATTTTTTTCTAGTTTTTTTAAATTGATCAATTGCAGATCTTTTATATGATTGATTAAAGTTTGAAAAATAAATTCTTACACTCGCCCTACTTGCTGATAATAGAATTGAAGTTAAAACATAATCAATTAAGATTACTGATGTAGGAAAATCAGCAATTCCATGTATTAGAACAAATAGCGTTAGAGCACCCATTGTACCTAAAGTGCTTGCTTTGACAATATTAATTAAATCTGACATACTCGTATAGCGCCACATTCCACGGTACATTCCATAAATTGAGAAAGTAACCAGTTTTACAGATAAGACAATTGGAGCAAAATGTTTTAATGCAGCAATTGAATTATAAGTTAAAGTAAAATCATACCTCAAGAGAAAAGCAAAAAGTATTGACATGCATATAAAAATTGCATCAACTATTACAAATTTAATTTTATTTCTAGATTTTTTACTATTTTTAGACAAACTAGTTACACTAACCCTCATTATCTGACTAATTTTAAGATAATATTGAGTAATATCTATGTGATTTTTATCACAAGAAATATTATTATATTTTATAAAAAAGCTTTTATTTCTTCAATTACTTTGATTTGATCTTCTGTGGCTAGATTTGAACCTGAAGGTAAACATAAACCATTATCAAATAATTGTTTAGATATAGATTTATCTTGAATTTTAATAAAATTATTGTTTATGTATAATGGTTGCAAATGCATTGGTTTCCAAACTGGCCTGGCTTCTATATTTTTGCTAATTAAATGGTTAATTAATGAATTAACTGAATTATTATTTATTTGCATAACTGTTAGCCATCTTGTGGAATAGGAAAGATCTAGTTCCGGAATAAAATTAATATTTTTATTATCTATTAAATTCTCTTTATAATTATTAAATATTTTTCTTCTAATTTTAACATAGCTATCTAATACTTTTAATTGAGCTCTTCCAATAGCTGCAATTATATTGCTCATTCTATAATTATAACCTAATTCAACATGTTCATAGTGTAAATAATCTTCTTTCGCTTGAGATGCAAGTTTGCGAGCTTTTATTATATAATCTTGATTGTTTGATAAGAGCATTCCACCGCCAGATGTGGTGATAATTTTATTTCCATTAAATGATACAATTGCCATTTCACCAAAAGAGCCACATTTTTTATTATCATATGAAGCGCCAAGGCTTTCTGCAGCATCTTCAATAATTGGTACAGAGTTTTTTTCACATACCTTTATAATCTCATAATAATCTGCACTTTGACCATAAAGATCTGTAACAATAACTGCTTTAGGTGAATATTTTTTAAATGCTTCTTCCAATGATTCTGGGCACATATTCCATGATTTTAGTTCAGAATCGATAAAAATAGGAATTGCACTTAAATAAGAGATGGCATTTGCACTAGCCACAAAAGTTAAATCTGAACAAAAAACGTAGTCGCCTTTTTTAATTCCTAAGATTTTAAGAGAAAGGTGAAGTGCCGCAGTTCCAGATGAAAGTGCCGCAGCATCTTTGACTCCTAAATAAGCTGAAACTTCTTTTTCAAATTCATCAACATGAGGTCCCAATGGTGCTATCCAATTAGCATTAATTGCATCTTCAATTAATGCTAATTCATTTCCAGACATATGAGGGGGCGATAAATAAATTTTATTTTTTTTTGTCATAATAAGGATGTATCTAACAAATCAACAATCATTTCATTCTCATTTTCATCAATCACGGATAAACTCGATTTAATTGAATTTATTTTTGAAACTAATTCTACTTTTGTTTCAGATACTATATAAATTCTTGCCAAAACTTGTTTTTCATTTCCTACCATATTTTCTAAAACTGTTTCACCTTCATTAAATCGCTGCATGATAAAAATCACCGAACTATCTTTTTCTAATTCTTTTATACCATAAATATTTTTTATTAAACCACTTTTTAATAAAACCCATAAAGTACAACATTGTTTTCCGCCAAAAAGAAAATCATTCTTTTCTCTTAGATCCTTTATCCCCATAGATCCAGTTAATGCAAAATTGATAAGCATTATTCTATGATCAAAACCATTAATTTTATTTATATGTATATGCATTGCTTCACCTTGTAAGCGAAATCCAGGATCGTAAGCATAATAATTATCATTCTCGATAAAAAATTGAATTGCAAGGACACCATTATTTATGCCAAGGCCTCTAAACATCTTACTCATAATCGGATGTATTTTTTTATAGTATTGTTCATGGTGTTTTGATGGATAAATAGATGCAATGCAAACTGGACTTGAGATACCTTGTTTTTTTGTTGTTATTCTATCAGCAATAGCAGATAAAAATATTTCACCATCTTGAAATGTGTAATAAGCTACAATATCATCACATTCCATATATCTTTCAGTTAAAAATAATTTTTTTCTAGAATTATCTATTGCATTTTTTGCACCTTGAACTAGTTCATCTTGATTATAGCAAATTGACATACCAACTCCACCGCCATTATCAACTGGCTTAATCATTACTGGATATTTAATTTTAATTAAATCATCTGAGTCAAAATTCTTATCAAGCTTAAAACATGGAATTGTTTGAATTTCATATCTATTGCATGATTCCATGAACCCATCTTTAGTGGTGAGGGCATTTATAATATTATTAGTAGCGTAGCATGGTAATTCCAATTTTTCACATAATTCAAAATAAGGTTTTACTAATATATCAGCTACGCCAACAAGAATACCATCTACTTTTTCATCCTTTGCAACTTTTGATAAATTAGGAATATCAAAGCCATCAATATTGTAATATTTTTTTGCAAATTGTTTTGCGGGTGATTCAGGATTTGGGTCAATCACTATTGTGTAAATACCAAGATTATTTGCGGTATCAACTAAAACACCAGTCTCAGGATTTCCACCCAATATTAATAATTTTTTACCTGCTAAATTTATTAAATCAGACATTATAAGGTTATTTTAAGAATCTAGTTTTAATTTCACTTTTAAATGCTTTTTTAACCTATGCTCATTCCAAGCTTCTTTCCATTCTTTAAATTCATGCACACATTGGTCAAAATTCTCAAGGTTAAGTTCTGTAGCTATTGTAATTGCATCTTTAAAATTCTTAGAGCTGCTACCAACTGCGCCAACTATTTTTTTATCAGAACTCACAATATCTTCTAAATCAATCAGTTTATTATCATATGGTAATCCTAATAATAACATTGTTGAAGATATTGCTGATTTTTTTATCAATTTTTCTGCTAAATTGGCATTTCCAGTACATTCAATTATATGTGAAAATTTTGAATAGTCTTTTATTAACGAAGTTTTCTTAATCTTTATATCATCTAAATAATTTAATCTAACTTTATTTGTATCTATTATAGTCACATCATGCCCCCAACGATGTATTACTCTTGCTGCTAAATGTCCAATTGGACCTGAACCAACAATTAACACCGATTCTTTATCACTAATTATTTGGTTATCAAGATTAATTCTATTTAATCCTTTTAAAACAACAGCTAAAGGCTCAATTGAACTTGCACTAATTAATGAAAGATTAGCAGGTATCTTATGAACAAACCTTGATGATAAAACTACATATTCACTATAAGCACCATTATAATTTAATACGCCAACTTCTTTTCTTTCAGAACACGCAGTTTCTCTACTAGATAAACACATTTCACATTTATTACATGATAATATACATTGCCCAACAACTTTATCGCCTTCATTAAGTTTGCTAACTTTTGCACCTATCCTTGTAATAATTCCTGAGAATTCATGACCTGGGACTATAGGATATTTTGCCCAACCAGATTTATAATAATCAAGGTCTCCTCTAAGCACCTCAAAATCTGTCTCACAAATTCCAACATATGAAATTTTTATAAGTACTTCATTTGGCGAAAGTGGTTCTAATTTATATTTCTTTTCAACTGGAAAATTTTGCTTTTCATATTCAACTACTGTATAGGACAAAGGATTATAGTTTTCACTAAAATCCTTTATATTAAATTTTTTATTTGTTATTGATTTTAAAGTTCCAAATAATCGATTAAATCGATAAAGAAAAATATCCTTCACTTTCCCATTAGCTTTATTTTTATAAAAGAAAAAAATATCTTTAAATAATAATAATAATTGATTTGGAATCTGAAGAATGATTGTTCTTAATGGAAATATTCCAATTGAACGCGCAGCAATTGATTCACGCCAAAAGCGGTTTCGTATCTGAACTCCATTTTCATTATGGATATGGATGATACAAGCATTAGGTTTATAAACAATTTCATAGCCTTTATCCATCCAATATTTTGACCATTCTATATCCTCTAAACCTGATAAACTTTCATTAAAAGGATGGTCAATCCATAAATCTTTTCGGATCATTGAGTTAGCATTATTACAAAAGTATTTTGGACGTATTTTCTGCAATTCTTCATTTCCAAATGAGTAAGTAAAATCCATTATTTCAGAAAAATTAGAATTTTCTCCCCCAATTTGCCTTCCATAAGACAAAGCAACATTACTATTATTTGAGTGATTATAATTAAAGGCACTTACTAACTCTTTTAACCAATTATTACTTTCTGGTTTTGTATGAGCAGAAACAATACAAACTAATTCACCATTAGAGTGTTTTATCCCATGATTAATTGCATAACCAAACGTAAAATCATCTTTTTCAATTAATAATAATTTATCAGAAAATTCTTTAGCAATTTTTTGAGTACCATCTTGCGAACCAGAATCAACGATAATTATTTCAAAATTTTTATATGTTTGATTATTAATTAGATTAAAAAGATTTGGTAAGTAAGAAGCTTCATTTAAAGTTCTAATTATAATGCTAACTTTTGGAGTAATTACCATAATTAATTAAAAAGATTAATAATCTTATATTTTCCTTCAAATTTTCTTACAGCTTTTTCTTTAATTTCTTTTTGAAATACAACAGAAGAAATAACTATAGTTTCTATTGAAAAATTTTCAATATCGTCCACTGAAACTACTGGAAGACCTAAATAACTATTATTTTGCTTATTAATATCATCATCAATAACACATTCTAATTTTATACCAGCATTTTTAATAAAATTAAAAAATGATTTAGATGTATCACTTGCACCATACAAAGCTACGTTTCCAACTATTTCTTTTTTTAACCAATTTATTTTGCTCGAATAGAATTCACCTAAATTTTTTGATAGATTAATCAAGCTTATTTGATAATCTATATAATGATTATTTAGAGCAGAGATACCATCCCTTGTTAACTTAAGAAAACCTTCTTCTGATATGATTAAACCTTCTTCTAATAAATTATTAATATGAACTTTAGAAATTGCTTCTAAGAGTTCATCATCGTCTGATTCAATAGGAATACTTAATAATCCATTTTCATCAATTTTTTTTAATATAATAAATCGATAAAATTGGTTTGTATGTGTAAAATAAATTAGGTCATTTTTATTCATAATATTATTATTTCACTTTGTTGCATAATCTGAACTTTCTGATTGGGGGCTAATTTCTGCAAGTAGTTTATAAAATGTGATGGAATTTCACTATTATAATCAAACAAATCATAATGATTGGGAACTACATAATCAATATTTAGCTTTGAACAAATTTCTGCTAGTTCACGACTATTAATATTACCAATTATACCTTCTTTTTCTCGAAACCAATCTCTACCATTAATTGGTGCAAAAAACATATTAAAATGATGCATTGATAAATTATCTATAATTTGATCATAAAGGATGCCATCTCCCCAAAAAAATAGTTTTATATCACCAATAGTAATCAAAAAAGATAAGCAGTCAGGATTCCCATTTTCATCAGCTTTATGATAATGTGCTGCGGCATATGGAGTTATTTGGAATTCACCAATATTAATTGACTTATGCCACTCAATAAATTTTAATTGATTTTTTGATAGACTAACTTGATTATTAATGTATGCAGTTTTAGAACAATACAATTTATAGTTTGGCTTAATATTCTCAAGTGTCCAAGGATCCATGTGATCATAATGAGCATGTGTGCAAAGTACTATATCAATAGAATTAATTTCCTCAGGTCTAATCATTGGCGCAAAATTTCTTTTCATTCTTTTATCATTCAATCCACTGGAATCTTCAATAAAGTTTGAAAGGTAGGGATCAATTAAAATAGTAAAATTATTCTTTTTTAATACATATCCGGATTGCCCTAAATAGCCAATTTTCAATGAATTATCAACAGATGGTTGATTTATAAGATCAATTATTTTCATTTTCTTCTGAACCCATAAACTCAGGCATAATATCTTTACCTTCAGGAGAGGTCCCTTTAAATAATAAAACAGAGCGGACTGTCTTAAGAAGTATCTTAATATCTAATAAAAAATTATTCTCATCAATATATTGAACATCATAATTAAATTTTTCTTCCCAAGAGATTTGGTTCCTTCCATTAATTTGAGCAAGTCCAGTAATGCCAGGCAATACTTCATGTCTTCTATTTTGAAAATTATTAAATCTTTCTGAATACTTTATTAACAAAGGTCTTGGACCAACTAAGCTCATATCTCCTTTTAATACATTAATTAACACTGGTAATTCATCTAAGCTAGTTTTTCTTAAATATTTCCCAAGCAATGTTTGTCTAATCTCATCTTCTTCTGAACTCTTTGATTCACCTATTTTCATTGTTCTAAATTTAATTATGTTAAATTCTTTTTTATTTATACCTAACCTTGGCTGAACAAAAATAACAGGAAATCCGTCAACTACTATAATCGCAATAGATAACAATACTAATAATGGAGTGAAAATTATTAATCCTATTAATGATGTCATGATATCAAATAATCTTTTCATAAAACTATTCTATTACAGATTTTAATTCATT
>ENA-OREN01000769-OREN01000769.1-marine-metagenome-genome-assembly--contig:-NODE-769-length-43223-cov-4.215756_pt1 | contig 43223 bp, 68 predicted proteins | sample MGYA00248624_ERZ508555 | MGnify/ENA primary metagenome ERZ508555 (study PRJEB26222, sample SAMN06267773) | marine metagenome | isolation source: Saanich Inlet, British Columbia, Canada | place... | reverse complement strand
ATTCTATAATCATTTGTTACACGCAAATCACAATCGATAGACTGTTTGTAAGAATACAAATTAGGATCAGATAGCCCTATCCTTACAACAGGACATTTAGGATTCATTGTTTTAGAATTAGCCCCTACCAACAATATCAACTCCACATCATCAGGAATAATATCTTCCCACACATAAACAACTTCGCAATACTTAGATAACTCCTCATACAAACTTCGCACCACTGAATAACTACTCCAATGATACTTATCAGATACGAAAGCTATTTTAACCTTTGTTGACTTGGTGTTTCTCAACATAATACTCCATCCTTTTTACATTACCTATTTGTTCTTCTAAAGTTAACGACTGGTTTCTTATTAATGGATTGTACTTCCTTACTTCCCCTGCCTGATAATAGTCTTTATTGTACTTAGTGAAATCCGTACTTACTATTTCGCAGTTATACTTCTCAGGACTATTCCATATATCAGTTCCTGGCAAAGGGATAAACGTAGACAAAGTAATAAGATCAAAATCTAATCTATCTATGTACCTTTTGTTTACTTCTGGGGTATCTAAAGTTTCCCCTGGCGTACCGATCATAAACAAAGCTCGTACCTTTATCCCTGCTTCTTTAGCATTAGCACAACCTTCCATCATCTTACCAGTGTTTGTTTTCTTATTCATGAAGTCGAGAACCCTTTGATCACCTGATTCTATTCCCACTGATACTTCTTTACAACCACCCTCTTTTAATATCTCACATGTTTCTTTAGACAAGCTTTCAGCCCTTGCTGAACATCTCCATACGAAACCGTATTTCTTTAATAATTCACATATTGTTTTAAGCCTTGTTCTATTTGACGTAAAGTTGTCATCACAGATGCGAAGCTGTCTTACAACGGTGCTGTCTGCTATCGCCCTCAGCTCAGTTTCTATGTTGTCTGCGTTTCTATACCTAACTGATCCCCCAAAAATAGACTTGGAGGAACAGAACGCACAACTAAAATGACATCCCCTAGAGGTAATGAAGTTCTCATTGCCGTGCCCCTGATAGTTCTCATGGTTAATAAATATGTTACCACCGTGACTCCCTACAATTAATTCTCTATCAGGAATAGGGATATCGTTAATATCTATATCATCATCGGCGACATACAAGTAAGCTGACTCATCTTTGTTCTCGAAGTCTTTGATCATTAAGAGAATATCTTTTTCACCTTCTCCTATACATACACGATCAAAGATATTAGCAACATCGCCCCCCATTGCAGTTACATGAGCACCACCTGTAAATATTTTTATATTAGGATTAAGATTCTTTAAAGCCAAAGCACACTCCACGTTCATTGGGTATTCTAAAGTTGTTCCCCCCATACAAACGATATCGCAATAAGCAATCTCCATCAAATCTTCCTGCCGTTTAGGTTTATACATCTGCACTTTATAACCTGCCTCTTTCACTACTGTAGCAAGATACAATAACCCTAAAGCTGTTTGAGCTTCTTGACGACAAAGCCAAGGTGCAGGGGATTCCATAAATCCAATTTTAAGCTGTGACAAGATTCATCTCCTGTACTAATCGTTTCATTGTGCTATCTGTAAAGTCATCTATATTGTCAGGGGTTAATCTATTATCCATAGCACTTGCATATGAATTACCACCAAACCAATGCACTCCAATAGAATGTTCTAAATCAGCTACATCATTATGAAATAACTTCTGCACTTTGTTATAGGCAATAGGGTATACACACTTATCTTCAATGTTTGCTATGTTCCAATCTTTCTGAAGATACTCCCAATCCTTGCCGATATTTGTTCTAAATAATTTACTACCTACCCTTTGATAGTCGTTTGAATTTCCTACAACCAATTCATAGAGAGCTTGAGCATATAACGCTTGATACAACTTATTTCCCTTTGCCCCCATTAAAAAGCCTATGCTGAAATACTTTTGATCATTATTGCATACATAGGCTTCACAACCATTAACGAAACTAAACTTTGACATAGGCTTTATATAGAAGATATCAAAATCACTCCACACACCGCCCTCTTCATGCAAAAGATGCAACCTCAATATGTCTGATCTAATTACTTCTGGAGTATTCTTTGGTATTCCCATTTGATCAAAGTCAAACCCTCTAAGCTCAAGCATTTCTTCATCTTCCATATCCCTAACAAGCTGAAGATAATAATCCATACCTTTATACTGATACCTACTCTGCTCCCCTGTATCCCAATCTTCCCCCACATAAGTTTCAGTTGGGTAATATACTACCACTTCCCAATCAGGATTCAAACTCATAAATGATTTAACCGTTAAGTATCTGAGATAAGAAAGTGGTTTGTTTCTTCCCCAGTATAAGAATAATCTTTTTGGTATATTCATTACACGAACTCCCTATGAGTTACCTCAGTAACCATCATATTCAATACGTCATTGTAAGAGCTGTAATAACACTTCTCACATTTGCTACCGTCAAAATATTTTTGATTCTGAAATATGTTCATTGAGTCCTTAGTATCTCCCATACACATCTTATAATTGTATGAGTTGTTAGAATCGTCTAGGGCGTATTGTGCTCCACAGCATGGATACAATTTACCATCAACATCTATTACTGGTTTAAGTAATGAGATAAAGCACTTGTCAGTTCCTTTAGTAAAGTCTTTACGTCCCTGATAAATAACCCTATCATCATTTATTTTCTCTGCTACTTCTGCCTTTATAACTTCCATATCAGGAACATGATCTACATCTAACAGATCAGATACTACCCTCACATGTGTGAAGTTAAGTCTATTGGCACACTCTATAACTCGACATAGTTTATCTATATCAGGTTCCCTAGACACTACATAACTAAATGCCCAATCAGTTGTATCAGTAGGACATATTGCCAACACTTGACTAACTTCCCTCAAGTCTCTAGAGTCATCAAATGATATTCTAATCCAATCTAACTTCTCCAAGCTATCATGAGTTAATAAATTCAGCAACATTCCATTTGTTACTAACCCTACCTTTATTCCATTTCTATCAAACACATTAATAATACCATTAATGTGTGAATGCATCAAAGGCTCACCGCCCCCTGTTATAGTAACCGCTTTACAACCCAAGTCCCCATAATCTTCTGCTATTTGTTCAGCATCATTAATCTCCATCTCTGCTGTATCTTTTGCCCTATCTGAGCACGAACAAAAAGAACATCTAAGATTGCACTTGTTAGTGATGCACAGCTGAATATGCCTAGGGTGTATATTACCAGCATAATCTACTGCCCCTGTGTCCTGCAATACTTTTACAGGGAAAGTGCTTGCCGCTGTATAAGAAGCTTTTTTATTTACCAATGAGTACCTCCTCCAACCAATTGACTTCCCTAGGTCTTGGCTTTCCATGAAAACAGATTATGTTGGCGCTCTTTGGTATACCCGCTATACAGTGATGCTTATAACTAATAATCCCCCCACCCATACAGTCGTCTATGAAATTAATCTTTTGCTTTACACTACACAAACGATCTACGATGTAGTCCTGCTCCCACTTACCATACCTCTCAATCATCTCTGGTTTGGTAGAGGAGTACAACCATTCGAAGTCTCCATTCCAAGCTAAGATCCCTGACGCATATCTACGATGTCTATTAAAAGCTTTCATCATAAAGAAATGATCTTTCTCAGGATGAAAGGAAACCATAGTACGAATCCCCTCAATAAGAAAGTCTAACCCATTAAGTATGATAGTATCTAAATCAAAGTATAGTACCTCTCCCGTTAATCTAAACAATTCTAACTTCGACCAATAGGTTTTAAATTCTGATTCTAAATATCGAATCTCTACTCCCTCTGGAGGACATTGTTTTGATTCCCACATATCAGTAAAAATAACAAACTTATATTCATGAGTTATGTTCTCGTCAATGTTCTTCTTCAACCTATTAACATATTCCCAATCATAGTCTCCACCACTCTTTAACACACATGCTATGGTTAGCATAATTTCATTACCTCCTCTAGTTCCATCTTCTCAAATTCTTTTATCTGACTTTGCATTGAGGTATTAATTACTCTAATCCCTAGCTTATCAAGATCCCTCTTGATCTCAGGTATAGGCGGTAGAAACCTTTGCTCATACGGCAAATCACGAGTAGGATGATTTTCTACTCTATGTATTCTATGCCAGTCGTGCTGTTGATTCGCCCCTACCTGCATGTCGAACCCAATGAGCACTATTGTTTTGGCTCCTAGATGCACAGCTAAATTAATAGCCGCACAACCAGAGTTTTTATTCCAAGAACAGTGAGTGGGTTTCGTATCAATACCAAACTGCTCAGTCCTCAATAGTTTCTTAACCCAGCTTCCTGCGTTAAGCTTTGGAACATTAGTAACAGTAAGCCCTGAGAATGCCGCGGCTTTTGCCCTGTTCCATTCTATCCATCGCTGATCTCCAAAGAAAAGTACATCTACCCAATCCCCTAACTCAAAGGCATTATTAACTCCAATGACCCTCTTGTCATGAATACAAGCTAGACTTTGATTAACTGATTCCCTAATCTCGTCTCTAGTTTCTTTTCCCCAGACTAAGCCAGTTTTATTAAGACTAGCCCCACCCCCTACTATAAAGACTGTAGAGTTGGGCCAGAGTTTAACGGCTGTCCACATACTCCCAATCTCAGTCATCTTTTTTACTATCCTTTACCATTGAAGAAGCATCCTTCTTAGTTAAAGGCTCATCATTAACCTTAAGCCCAGTACCTCTATTAATGACATCCCAACCTTCTCCATCTTCCCTCTCAACCTTCTTGAGTCCTTTCTTCTTACGAACAACTTCTTCAGCTCCCTCTTTTGAATCAGTCATTCTCTGCACATCTTGTGGATTAAGAACAATGAACTTATCTATAGCACTTCCTACCTCTGCGATATCATCTACCTCAATGATATCTCCATGAGCTACTACTTCACCATTAAGTCTTTCTGTTCCCTGCCCACACAACAGCCTTCTTCTTGCAAACTTCTTTGATGGCTTACCCTGTGCGTCTTTTACTATTCCAGGTGTTATCTGCTTCCAATAATGTTTTGCCTTGTACTTTACTTGTAACTTTATCTTTCCCATCTTTTAATACCCTCTCTTTTATGGTTAAAAAGAAATTTAAATAAAACCTAATTACAGATTGGTTACTGTTTCATTAGGTTATGATAAGTGAACAATGCCTGATCTGTTCGCCTGGGTGCTTCTTACCTGAGGGATCATGATAGCCATGACCTTGAAATTCTGTTGCATTCCACCCTCTGTATCCCATTGAACAGTTGTTATATCCAGGCTATTGATCAAACGAATAACATCACTCTGCATTGAGACCAAGACAACATTGTTCGCGCTCAAGAAGTCAGATACTTTAATATCGATAAGGCTAGATATTGAAAGCAATCTTTCCCTAATACTCTGAGAGTACTGAGTGCTGAAGCTGTCGTCAAGAACAGTTTCGTAGGCAGTAGGGATGTAGAGCATGTAGGGACCGTAGTGTCTGTCATTAATCGCGGCCTGTTTCATGTTCAATACATCTGTTACTATTTCCTGCCCAGTCTTACCTGATGCGTCCCAATTCTGTGAAAGCGTAACTGTATTTCTGTCTGCGTGATCTGTATACCCTCTAACTGTACCGCCTCCAAAGGTATATGCACTTAGACCGTTAAACAGTATGTCTTCCAACTTCTCACCAACTTTTCTTGCCGCAGTCTCTGCCATTGTAGTATCCAAAGGCTGAGTAGTTTCTGCCGCTAGTTCTCTGATTGAGAAATCAAAGTTCTTATGGATAATTGGCATAGGGAGGAAGTTAGTATCAAATTCCTGTCTATCTCTAGACGCCCTACTCTTACCATCCATGTTTACTTCTGCATCACTTGTATCACTTGCATCCTGCCATTGGTGTACCGTTTTCCCTAAGCCACCACCTGGAGATGTAAGTCCTCTACTAATAAGATCATTAATACCAGTCATCCTTCTCAGGGCTTCCTGTAATATGACCCTATCAATCTGTATCCATTGCTCGTGCGTCAGGGTTGCATTTGTTCTAAGAGCTTCAGTATTCAACTTGTTCTTAAGAAGAACGTTGGCTACTGCTCCCATACCCTTTCCGCCAGAGATAATGTCTACATCTGCCGCTTCCATTGCATTTGTTAGCATTTAAATCCTCCACGTATAAAAATTAAAATAAATTACTGTTTACTGTATCTCAACTCTGATCAAAGCATCAGTGCCGACATTTGTTGCTTCTAGGGCGCGTCCTATAATGTTCTCACCCTGGATGTTCCCTGAAGCTGATGCGCCTTTATCTACTTCTACCAACTCCCTAAGAGCACCGTCACCTGCAGACTCTAACCAATCTCCAATAGCAATATTCTCACTTGCCTGAATCATCATTAGTATTTCGTCTCCAGATCTTGGCGTAACGTACTGAATCTTAGAAGAGACCGCATAAGCAGTCGTAACTTCTCCACCTGCATTACTGTTCTCAATAGCAACAGCAATATTCGCTCTACCACCCGCAGTAGAATGAGCCCTGACCGTTTCAGCACCAGGAACCTGTTCTATAAGGTATCCAGGAAGTATTGCAACTGCGGTTGCAGTTCTCTCCTTCTGGAGCGGATCACCCATTTGCACAACTGTTCTACTTGACATAATCCAAAACCCTCCAACTAAAATTTAAATAGAAAATAAATATCTTTAAGTCATTGACAACTGAGTACCGTCGTCCATCAAGCCCTTGTTAAGAACTATCTGTGTGTAACTTGGCATTGATGGAGTGTCATCACTAACATTCTCAATATCCAAGTTAGTAGCAGGTGCCCTGTTACCAAGAAATACTGGTACCTTTGCTAATGCACAAAGACCCTCAAGCTCATCAACATCTTTAGCATTGAGTACCTCTGCTGGGAAAGGATTACGAGAATTCTTTAGCAGTCCCTCAATAAGGAACTTCTTTTCCTGCTCGTACTTTGCTATTCCCCTATTAAAGACTGCCTGTGCTTCTACTGGCAAGTCACTAATAGATACTTCCTTCTTCTCAGCATTAACAACTACTTCCGGTTTTGCTTCTGCTTTGTTAGCCGCTGGTGCTGGAGTTTCTTCTTCCTGCTCTTCCAGGTTCTCCTTGCACTGGCAGTCAACAAACTTTACGGTATTTTCAAACTTACCGTCTTCCATATTCGTGAGATGCTCCCTATCACTCTCATCATACGGAGCCTTCTCATTTTGTATGAGTGCATTGACTAACTTCTCTCGTTCGTCCACATTATCCTCCTTCTTAAAATTAACATCTATAAATTCTATCTTCTCCCTCACTTCTTTCGCTTCGCCTTTAACATTTACTAGATCTTCTTTATTAATAGAGAATTTTTGTGAAAACAAGGTTCTCTTATTATTCTCCATATCTATCTTCTCAAATATAAACCTATCGTTAAAGACTTCCCTCAAGAAGTTTACTGATACTCCTGCTACATCCATATCGTTTACTATCCCAATCAACTGCTCTCTTACTTTACTATGCGACAACTCGTTCAGCGAAAGCTCATCAAAAGATTTATTAAACGTAATGAATGCATCCTTCAACTTCATCAACTCTTTTTCATCAATTTTGTCTTCACCCCCTTTTGCTTTTAATTCTTTAATATTAATACTTCTCTTTAATCTACAAGCGTCACTGCCGCATCCCTGCTCTTTATTACTTCTTACTCCACAACCATCTTGAAAACTACAAGCTCCCACATCGTTAGGGAGTAATGCTAAATGATCTGGTACAAAGTCGCTTACCGTACTATCAAATGATTCACCGTTAAATGTCCCTGATTGGTTATCACTTGTGGTAAACAAACCAGTAGATACTTCTAATGGATGCCCCTCTTGAATAAGCTGTAAAGTCTTAGGTGATATTTCCTGAACTCTTTCTAAACTAATCCAACCTTCCCCTACGAGTTTACCATTTTCAAAGCGAACATTCTCGAAAGTACCCACAGCCCACTTCGTTAATACTTCAGGATTTAGAGCACTAACATGATTCCCATCTACTTCTGGATGATCAATAGTAAGCGGTACACCATTCCAGTCCCCTGCTGTCCTCTGTATCTCGGCGCCTGGGTACATTACTGCACCGCCAGAACCTGCATGTACGCCTTCGACTAGGGCGATAATAGGCACTACAATAAAGTCTAAACCGTTCTTACTCTCCCTACGAATAGATACATTCTTAATACTATGCCATTTTAATACACTTAATGATTTCATATTCTTTGTTACCTCTCCATTGAGTATTCTATCACATGCACTATTCCTTTGACTCTGATCAGGAAACTGCACCACCATCGTAGCGTCAAACATACATCTTGCCATAAATGTTTGTCCTGACTCTCCAGACTGCCTTACGGGAGTCTCTACTTGATCACTAGAAGATTCAGAATTACCACCCTCTGTATCGATCACAACTGTGGTATCATCTGCCTCTATAGTAATGACAGCATTCTCTTTTTTTGTCTTCTTCCCTTTCATTCGCTATTCCTTAAACAGTTTTCTTTTTACTAAACAATCTCCAGATAAACTTCACACCCTGATCTAATATATTCACCAGTCCTAAACTAAGTCCCGTAGTCGTTGCCACAGCCTCAGGACTCTCTACTGTATTGCCCACTAGTCCCATAGTTAATCCAGTTGCCGCTCCAGTAGCCATTGTTCTTCCAAACTTCGCCGTACTAAATACTTCTCCACCCTTCATCTTTGCTACATAAGTTCCCATGCTAGTAGCTAATGAAGCCAATAAACCGATTGCTAAATTTGTTAATATTAAACTCATCTTACATACTCCCTATGGTTAAGGTTTAAAAAAATTACTGTGTCGGTGATGCTGGTACTGGTACATTAACATTATCGGCAGATGCACTAGGCTTGGTATCAACCCTATTTACCTTTAAACCCTCTACTACACAACCACCACACAAAATACCTACTGCTCCTGCCACTAATGCTATCCACACATATTTCATACTTTCCCCCTATACTATAAAATTAATCTACCACTGGTAATGCAATACATCGGCAGTTAGGGTGTAAGGGAATCAAGCCTTCTATTTCATCAAGAGTAAAGATTATTCCTTCATTGGCTTCACAGGATGGACAAACTCTATTATCCCCAGCCGTTAACCACTCTGCTTTGACCTTGACTCCCTCAACCCCTGCCCTTCTATATTCTCCTATCGTAGCGGAATGATGTGCCCTAATGACTTCTGTACGAGCTAAAGTCCGAGCATCATTCATGCTTTTATTTTTTATAAAGTCCGTAAGACTTTTTGCTAGCTCTTTAGGATTCCTACCTTCTACCATTCCTTGAGCCAACCTTCTACTTAACTCTCCATCCATTCTATTGACTACTGTCTTTAATCCTGTGAACGTTCTAGTGAATGCCATCTGCACCCTGTCTATGTGCATTGGTTGGTTAAACGCCGCTATGATCTCTCCACCAGTATCTTTACCTAAAGAAGTAGGAACCTGTATTCCTGCTTTCTTTAACTCAGCCCTTGATCTTCCTATTCCTCTTTGGTAAGCAGAACGAATATATATGTCTGTCCAATTTGATCCATGCCTTCCTATCGTCTGTATACCAGCTTGTCCTCCACTAAGAATATACTTTTCTTCTTGTATCTCTAACCAATCTTCAAAGGCTCTTATCTTATCGGCATCCCTTTTGAAAGCAAACTGTCTCGGTCTTGATTGAAGACCAACTGGGTTTCTTAAACCAAAAACATCATTCTGAATAATAGCTGTATTAATTTCTCTAATTAATAGATTGAATCTTTTATTAAGATCCTTTATAAATCTATTGCGAATAGATAGAGTGCGGGTAGGATCTCCCTTAACCGTTCTATTTATTGCCATTATTGAAGAATCAGTATTTGTATTGCAAGTTATACACATTATTCCATATATCCTTGAAGTATAAAGTTGTGGTTTACTAATCCAGTTAGGTTATCATTGAATACTGCTTCAAGCCTTTCATTATCATCTCCAACTAATCTTACAAACTGCCCTGACTTTGAGAAAGTAAACCTTGCAACCAGAAACTCATTTCCTGCTCCCCATGTCTTAACATCAACATCATAGCAAAGAGCGCCCCAACCTGCATTAGTTTGTATTGGTAACGCATCAGTGAAGTCTACTAGTGCCCCTGAGTCATTCGCTGTTCTCAAAGTTATTCCAGTAGATAAAGCACTATTAATTGCACCGTATCGTTCTGCCCTAAAGCCTTGACCATCTTCAATAGATATAATTATTCTTGATACTCTAAGTATCTCACCAGCTCCAGGTTGACAAAAGAATATCTCTTCTGCTCCACTATAATTACCATTCGCATTTTTACTTCCTGAACCATCTCCTACGGTATCTAAATATCTACTAATAATTGTTTTCTGCGTTCCTGATGAGGTATTGCTAATAGGAACAGGATTTGATGAACTAGCATCTGCGTTGCCCACCTGAATATTAGCATTAGCATTTAGATCATCATGGGTAGGCTGAATTACTTCCACATCACCAGTGACAGATGAAATGATAGGAAAACCTGCTATTCCTATATGCTCACCGCTTGCGCCAACTAATGATGCTCCCCTATGAGGATTACCTCCAGGAGTACTAAAGGTAACAAAGTCATTACCATTTGATGATTCTATTTTCTGTATTAGAGCCATTATTTCTTATCTTTCTTTTTAGTATCTATATGATGTTTCTTACTACGATTAACGATCGTTAGTTTATGATTATCATTTAATTTCTTTTGTTTGTATTTTATTTCCAATATGCTAGTCCCGCAAAAACTAAGCCGCCTACTATTACAATAAAAGTTCCTACTATTCCTAATTCTTTCCACAAACTCTTTCTGCCCTCTGCTATACTTAATAATGTCTTTAATGAATCTTCAGTTTTGTCTCCTTGTTCTTTTAAAGCTTTTCCTTGTTCTGATAAATCTCCTAAGTGTCCATTCTGAATATTAGTTCTTTCAGAAAGCTTTTCTACAATAGCCTTCGTCTCCACTGATTGATCGCAAGTATGATTATTAATCTTGTCACATATTTCTAACAATGCCTTTTCTTCTTTCTCTTCATGCTCAGTTAATCTTGTATTCGTTTTAGTGTGTTCTTCTTTTAAATACTTTATACCCTCTTCAGTTCTAATAACCGAATCATGTATATTTTGTATGTAATCTCTTGATTTATCTTTACTTGCTCTTTCTTTCTTAAACCGATTCAACATACTCTCCCTTTCAATTAATAACTGCCATCTCGTTTTTGTGTAACAGATCTATTAGATGCGGCTGACATTGATCTTTCCAATGCTAATACATGACCATTGTCAAAACTAGAATCGAATATCTCTTCATCAGGTAGTAGATTCACCCTATCGAAGAAGCCCTCTGGTACTCCATCAATTATCTTTTCACAAGTAATGCAAGGACATTTTATATACAAGCACTCCACACAATCCTGAAAGCGTTTCTTATGTTTTCTAACATAAGCTTTTCTATTTGCATCTGTATAAGATAATCTCATTACTCTCTATCTTCCTCCTTATCGAACTCTTCTTTACGTTCGTCACTCCTTGCCTTCTTCCTAAACTCATTCAACTCATTGTCATCTTCTTCCCTACCCTCTTCGTCTTCCACTTGCATAACACTAACAATGGCATTGATCTGATCTATAACATCGTCTTCCAACTTTAAGAACTCTTTGAAGTATATTTCAGGTGGTACAATGTTCCCTGCGTCTAATGAGTCAGCATACTTAGCCAATGCCTCTGTAGCCAGCTTACTTACTTCCATCTTCTCCTTCTCACTTGCTACTTTCAATGGTGGCCAGATTACTGTATATTGTTCCTTTATGTCAGGGAGTACGCCAACCATCATTAAGCGATTGATCAACTCCCTAAGAATCATTGGCTCGGCATAATTTAATCTTCTTTCCTCTATCTTCTCCTGCCATGCTCTTTCATCTTGTGAACTAGCCAACTCCCCTCTCTCTGTTCCTAAGAAGATACGTTTAGGTATCCCTATCGTGGCTGAGATAACTGATATACACATATCGAAGTGGTTTGTTGGATCTGCGACTTGAGGGGCTAACGAATCTACTTCCATTCCCTGTACCGTCAAATGACGCTGTAAGTTGTGATGGTATTTAGATATCATTTCCTCAAGTGCTGTCTTGCCTTGCTTTGGATCCATCTGTGCATCTTTGTCTAGTCTAAAAGCTAAACCAGGAAAAGCACCTCTCCAAAACATTTCCCCCGCACCACCTACAATAAGCCCTAAGGACTTTAGTACGTTAAATACAGGCTGGAGTCGCGGCACCGCATTTACGTCGTCCTCCAAGAGGTCTTCTGCTAGATGCAGTATCCTACTCCAATGAACTTTAACTGTTTTGTTGATTGATGTGTTTAATTCTTTGCGTCTTCTCTTCTCTGCCCTCTTCGGTTTCTTATTTGTTATCTCTACCCTGTTTCCTGATTGAAGATTGATATTGTAAAACTCAGGCAAGCCATATCGCTCACTTGTTATATCTACATCGAACGTATGAACACTCGCATTGTCTTGCTTATAAGGACGTAAGAATAGAAGGTCTTTCGCTCCCTCTGCCGGCTCATCTAATCCCTTTGCCTCACTCACATCATCAAAGCCAAGAAGTAGAACACTATATGCCCCTATCCCTGAAAGCTTGTCTGCTCTTGACAAGTAATGAAACAGTCTCTTCTTGGTTACTAACTCCTTCCACTTTATCTCAAACGCCGTATCTATCTTCTTCTTATCTTTCCCCTTTGTATCATCTTCATTTTGCACTACCTCTGGTCGTAGTCTCCATGTATCAGTAGGATATGCCTCAATGATTCTCTTTGCTATGTTCTCCCTAATGAACTCAGACCAAAAGTCTTCAAATGTCAGCGTGTCTTTGTATCCTAACGATCTATACAAGTTCCTGTCATTGCCAAAACTCTTCCCTGCCCTAGTAGCTAATGCCGATCTTGAATCAATAACCGAGATTAGATTCCTAAACTCATTAGAAGTAAATGTTATGTCCTTATCACTAACATAGTTCTTATCATTGCCGTTGATCTCAGGCATAGGGATACGATTGCCATTACCGTTAGTCCCATTGTCCTTCACTACATTAGTTACTATCTTTTGTTTTCTCTTCATTATACAAATACCTCAATTACCTTTCCATCCCTCACAGCCTTAACCCTTTTAGCATATATAGGATTGATTATTGTTATGCGGCTTGATAAAGCACATGTAGGTTCTCTTCTTCTAACCACACCTTCGTGTGCTCCTCGATCATCTACATACCTTACCTTATCCCCTAAAGAACAAACAACATATTCCATAGGAACTTCTACCACGATCTTTTCCCAAGTATCGCGATTCTTTTGTTTTTGTATTAATTTACAATTCCTATTGGTAAATGTTTGCAGAGGCGGTAACCCAAATACCTCCCTCAAACACTCATCATGTTTCTCTTTTAACTTCCTTGCCGCCCTCTGTGCCATGTTCTCATTAAGAGTTTTCCCAACTTCATCAAAATCATGTAGTCTAGAAGGCGCAATAGTTGGCTTAGCCTTTAACAGAGACAAAGGGGCAACTATTGCTAACCCTAACCCTACCACAGCTCCCTTTAAGAATGTTCTTCTATCTGTCTTCATTGTGCCCACCATGTATCCATGAAATATACCTCACCCCTTTCATCCTGCCAACTCCATATCAACCGCTGTATATTGAATATGATAAATCTCACCATTGAAACCTCAGCCCTTTCTCTTCCTTGTCTTCCTTGTATTCACAATAATCTTCTCTTTTAACCTTCTTATTATCTATCCACATCCCCTCATTAGTTACCTGATAATGATGGAACTCATTATCATCTATAAGTTTTATTACATGTATCATTAATTAGTCCCCACCTCATCTTTAATCTTTGTTGTATTGAAAGTATTTAATTTGGACATATTATCTTTGCCTCCAACTCTCGCAACATTTTTCTTAATCGTTCTTGTACCCTGCGATCAGTAGCCTCTTTAAGCATCTGTTCCAAATCGTTCTTCTGATCCCTCTTTGCCTGTAGCTCAGGACTTAGTATTATATTACTTATCATTAGGCACTCCCCATTCTCTTATGACCATTCTTCATAAGATTACACCACTCTTTAGTCATCTCAATAAACAACAATGTGATAGGACTTGTCTCGTCCTCACAATTAACCCTGTATATCTCTATCGCTGAATCTTCTCTTGGCTTATAAGCATAATAAGCAGTATTGTCCTGTCCCCTACCCCTATGAACATGTATCTACTTCTCTTGCTGAATACGATTGTGTTCTTGTTATCGAAGTTAAGAGCAAAGCGAAAATGATCTGACTCTGCCTCAAAGGGATGTTCGCCCATATTCACTTCGAGATACTGAATAGCCTCCATTGCTGTCTTAGCTACATGAATACACTTATCATCCGCTACAACTGAAGACATGAATAAGAACCCTGACAGTAATGATGTTAATAATAGTTTTTTCATTATATCACTCCCGCTCTACCACCTGCAAAGTTTAATTTATTAAAGGCACCGCTAGCCGCATCCACCTGATCACTAAACTTACCAACAGGGAAGTTGGCATGTTCATCAACAAACAATCTTGTCCAATCCCTCTTCAGTACATATATGTTTCCTATATTAACTTGGCACGAATATGGTTCTGCTCGTACTTCTTTAGCCCCTGTGACCTTATCAGCTCTTACCATGTATCCAGCTAAATTCTTAACTGTATTTTGTGCTGACTCTTTTCCACCACTCCCTGGCTCTTGCTCACAATAAACACTTATCTCGTTACCGTCCATCTCTGCAATAAGTTTAATTCTCTTCTCCCTGTTCGAGGCTTCCCATTGACCACAAACAACATCTGTCACACAAAAGCTTCCATCTGACATTAGATACATTAATACGCCTGCGGTACGCTTGCCCCCATCCTCCGTACCAGCTTTATCCCAGTATCTGATGCCTTGCAGAGGGGTACCTATCATATTCTTGATAATGCGGAATTGGTTAACTTCGAACATACCACCGCCCCTTGGTGCTGGACGCTGTTGCATCTGTCCTGCCTCGGCATAACTTTCAATGATTGTTCTCCCTGTCTTCTCATTAATCTTACTACCGAGTTCCTTCTTTATAATGCCTAAAGCTTTTCTTGGATACTTGGCAGGCCACAAAACTTCCCTGTCTGTTACTCTTGGATCTTCAAATATAATCGTCTTGCATTTTCTATCCTTTTCAAATTCAGCAGGTAAGCATAAATGTTCGTATCCTAAGTCCCTTTCAAGTATCGCCCCTGTTAAGTCGTTCTCGTGTAGTCTTTGCATAACAACTATCTTATGACAACTCTCAGGATCATTAACCCTAGTACTCATTGTTTCAAACCACCAGTCCAATGCCGTTTTCCTTTGAACTGCTGATTCAGTTTGTTTCACGTTATGAGGGTCATCCACAATTATATAGTCACCACCCTCACCAGTAGCAAGCCCACCAACACTTGTACTGAAGCGATATCCCATCTTGTCGTTGTCGAATCTCGTTTTCTGATTCTGATCACTTGTAAGTTGAAATGTTCCTCCCCACCTTGCCTGATACCATAACGATTGTATTAGTCTTCTACTCTTTACCGAGTCCCTTAGTGATAAGTCACTAGAGTAAGATGAAAAGAGATATCGTAATGAAGGTCGTGTCGTCCATAGCCAACAGGGAAAGAATACTGATACTGATAATGACTTCATGTATCGTGGTGGTATATTTATTATTAAGTTCTTTATCTGATTATCTGCCACGGCTTGGAGGTGATCACATATAGCCTCTAAGTGCCATCCCAGTTTAAATGGAGTTGCTGGTTCTAAGACATCCCAACCCTGTTTCACGAACTCTATTAGTTTTAGTTCTGCAAGAGCTGTGTCTACTAAGTCTTTTGTTGGTAGTCCCTGAGTGGTTTCTTTTTCTTTTAACATATTAAATTACTCATCTCTAAACTAAACCCTAATCTTGCTGTTATAGTTTTTTCAGTTATCGTGGCGCTGTATAGTTCGAATGAAGGATACTCCATTTCTATTGTATCAGGATGAGATGGCGATATTATTTTAACATCTACCAATGGAGACTCCTGAAACGATAATAGTTTAGGTACTTGTGGTATTGCATTGTCAAATTTTAATACTGCATAATTGTGTTCACCATACTTATCAAAAGGCATGGTTAATGTAAACGGGCATGATATATATTTATCACCCTGTGAAACTATATCGTTAGGGCTGTTCACTAATCTTACAGGTGCATTATCTTTTTCTCTTATAGTAAGTAAGATTAAGAAGAATGCTTCTTAATCTTTTATCGTAGGAGGTTTCTTTGTTGATTTAGATAAGAATACCGTTGGGATAGTTAACCCTGCGACTACGACTAATGTACTCTGTATAAATTGTCTTCTATTTATTTCCATATTATTCAAAAAATATAAAAAGTTGGTATTATTATTAGCTCCCTGCCACGAATATTAGTTTTCATTTGTATGTGGTACATCTATAACCTTGCGGTTACCTTGCGATAATATATTACTCAGTTCTAATAACTTCTCCACACCTAATTCTTTTAATTCGTCTTTCTTTAATGTCAACTCCATTTGGTGTTTCTGATTTACATCTACTTTCAGTTTCGGCAACATCATCCCTAGGTGTAATGCACATTTTTCCATTGCTTGCATCGCATCATGTAATTCAACTTTAGTTTCTATTCCAAATGCTGTTTTCTTTTTCTTTATACTCTTTATCATCGTTTGAGCCTGAGGGGGAAGTTTATGTATACCAACAAAGTTATCATTCTCATCATACATTATAGCTGGATTGAAAAATGCCACCCTCATGTATTGTTTGAGCACATCTTCTGATTTAAGCTCCATCCTCTTCTCTTTTTTTGCTATCCTTCTGTGTATTTCATCTAAGATATATCCTTTTTGTAATACCTCCCACCCTTTTTCTTTTCTCTTGCCTTCTGAGTATCCTGCCTCCCTAGCCGCCTTTGTTGCATTAAAGGAAATACAGTACGCCTTTATGAATCGCATTTCCTTCTTAGTAAAGCCGTTGTCATCCCTCTGACTATTGCCTCGTTTCTTCTTCTTTAGTTTCTTTGTTTTTCTCTCCATGGACACATTATATAGTCCTACATAGGAAATAGTCAAGAAATACTTGATTTTTTTTGTGTTGTAAGTCTTATCACGACAGTGGTTTACAAAATCGCCTATTTATTTTCTATATTCTGCTTGTTTTTCTATATTTTCATGCTACAATCTAGGCTAAGTTAAAGCATTGGTTTTAACTGTTGTATTTGACAATTGATTCTTAATTGACTGCAAAGGCGCTTGCTAGTAGCCTTGTTAACAGGATTATAAGCAATACCAGAGGGTGGAGCTTAAGACTCAGGCAAGCAAAAGGCAGTAGATTGAGATGGACGTACTACTTATAGTAGTGGGCGGTATAAATCCTGTGCGACCTGTGAAGCGTTTGTACTACATAAATGGAAAGAGCTTTACCTAGTAGTTGTGAATCAGTTAGCGATCAGCACCATCCCTGACAGGTTAGGCAAAACAAGAATAAGCCAAGCGATAGGGTAGTCACTGAGACTACACTACTTCGATCTGCATACAAGCATCACACACCATTAATAGTAACTGCCAGAACATTGCACAAATCACATATCAAATCACCATAATTTCAAACATGAAGATCGAAGTAGGTTGTAGATGTACTATATAGTGCATCCCACGTTACCATTTCACATCACAACTCATTCGAATAAAAACTATCTTCATCACAACCGTGATGGAGAAGGTATTTATTTTAGTTGGTTAACTTTAGTGAAGGAGACGAGAAATGAGAATTACAGAATTAGAGTACAGTGTACTAACAGCAATTATTAATAATGAATTTCAAACAGGAGGACCTGTCACAGAATGTCCCGTTTGGACATATAGTGTTGCTTATGATTGTGAAGAAAGATTTAATATATCAGGCAAAAAGTTTTCTGGAATAGTTTCTTCACTTAGTAAAAAAGAACTTATCTTCATACAACATAATGGAACAGGTAGTGGAGCAACTATTGATGATGAAGATACTTTGTGTATTACACAAAAAGGATGTAGATCACAAAAAACCGCTTCACCTTGTGGAGCATAATCTAATTTAACTTTTAACCTGTATCAATGGAGACAAGACAATGACTAACGAAGAAAGAGTACATAATTTACAAGAGGCTGAGAACTGCCTCCAAGAGGCTATCAACTACATATCTTTAGCGGTAGAAGGAACAAGGAAACAAGCTGTCAGTGAAGCATACGTCCTAGGGCACTTGAGAAGTTGGTTAGATGGAGATAATTCTCTTCAGGATACAGCACTACCTAAACTAATTGAACACTTTGACAATGGAGGCGAATAGTTATGACAGACAAGAAAAGTATTATAGAAAAAATCAAAAAGCTTTTATCAATGGCTAATACAAAACATTACAACGAGCACGAAGCGGCAGTAGCCGCCTCCCAAGCACAAAGACTCCTAGACAAGCACAACCTAAGTTCAGCTGATATAGCTGTGGAGGAGATTAATGAGAAACCGTTGGAGACTAATCAACGTACTCCTTATCCTTGGATGCAGAGACTAGCTGGTAGTGTAGCTAGAAATTTCAACTGCACTATGTTCCTGAGACAGGATCATAAAAAACTGGATTTAATATTTGTTGGCACTGACTTAGATATTGAGATAGCTCAATATGTGTTTCAGTACTTATACAAAACGATTATCACCATGCACAGAAAGTTTGGCAAGTCAGTTAGCAAGGAGCACCACAACAGGCAAGGAGCAATTGACTCATATATCCTAGGCATAACTATGTCGCTGAATGATGAACTGAGAAACTTTGCTGAAGCAAACAAAAAGAAATCTGAGACAGCAGTTAATCCTACCACTAAGATGACAGGCTTGGAGTTGATGATAGTAAAGCAAAACAAAATTGAAAACTACCTGAGCAAGTACAAAATGAAACAGAGCAAGGCACGAGGAGGCGGTATAACTGACCCTAACGCCTACGCTTCAGGACAATGTGCAGGCAGTAAAATTAACTTGCGTCGTGGAGTAGCAGGTTCTAACAGTCGTGGACATCAGCTTGCCTAACAGCTGATATGCTATTGTATATACTAAGTATCGCGTCATATGGCTGAAGCTGGTACGGAGCATTTGGCTTAGCCATATGACGTCTTATATGTGCTGTATTGCATCTTATATCTACTACAATTAACGTATAAAAGGAGACTAGAAATGAAAACCAAAATATATGAGAGCGAAAGAGGAACAGTCGTGGAGGTCACAGACAGAATAGCTAATCCTAAGAACAAAAGATTTTTTGAATCACAATGCGATTGCAGTTTATTCGTATTCGATCCTTCAGTAGCCACAAAGGAGTACTTTAAAAGTGAAACTGGAATAGACTTACTAAAAGAAGAACCAATGGAGAACCTTATAAAAGAACTTAAAGAACTGACTCATGCAAATCAACATACTGAAGCTAGAATTGCCTTAGCCAAATTTATAAAATGCAAATATTTAGTTACTGCCTACGAGGGTATTCAAATAATTGTATCTGGTTTTGGATTCATTCATCTTGCCCTCAAGGATTTTAGAAATACAATGGATAAAAATTTATTAAGATTGACAGCTGAACAATATCCAGATTATATTAATGACATTAAATCATCTTTGTAAACCTCTTGGAGACTAAGAATGAAACGCAAAATGAAACGCAAGAAAAAACCTATAGAAATGAAACGCAAGAAGAAGGTCGTGGAGATGAAGCGTAAACCTAAACCACCTCCAGAGCCTAAGAAAGTATTATACCCCAACATCATGATAAGGAAAGACGGTAAGCCTAGTTGTTTTGTATGCCATAAACCACTACATGATCTCCGAGACCTAAGAGACATGAAAGGCACTGATGAAGAATACAGCGACTACTATCAAAAACTATTAAGCAAAGTATCAGGTTCGATTACTATGTTATCAGGTATGGGGAGAAACTACCCTCTGTATCGACATGTTATATGCGAACCAAACAGCCCTAACTGGAACAAGAACCCCTACCTGGTTAAGGTAACTAAGAAACTACAAAAGCAAGATAAAGGACTATAAAAGAATATCCCTCTACTCTTCTAAATTTTTTAATAAGGAGCCAAAAGCAATGGAAATAGATATCAAATGCAAAATAACCAATAATAGTTTATTTAAACATTCTTGCAAGAATAACTCAATCGAAAAAACTATAAAAAAAGCAATGAAAGAAAATGCTAATCTTAGGTATGCTAATCTTAGGTATGCTAATCTTTATAATGCTAATCTTAGGTATGCTAATCTTAGTATATTAAAACACATCTCCCTCTTAGATCATACATTATTATCACAAATATTATTCAATCATGCCGAAACCAGACAACAAAGAGAATGGGCTGGCCTAATTAAAATATCCACTGACTGGTGTTGGGAAGATTTTATAAAAAATATGACAAAACCAGCGATAAAATGGTGTACCGACATATTATCCCAATGGCCTGAATTTAGGCAAACACTAGAAATATATATATAAATATATCTTCTTGTCTCCAAAAACAGAAGAGGAAAGGAGGGCTGAACCATGACAATGATAGTCTTGCAGTAGAGGAACTACTCCTCATTGGCATATTGGTATACACTATCAGGCGAGGACATCTCATGGGGTGTCTGAGCCTAATCGTGTTTTATATTTTTAATTAAGGAAGGAGACTATGCGTAGAAAGAAAAAGAAGAAAAAGAGAATGATCTGCTTTACATACCTAGTATCTTTCAAAGGAGGATATGATAGACAAGCCAGTATAGAAGAACAGAAAAAAGCTAAAAGAATATACTTAGTTATACGTGATAGGCAATACACTACTGACACTCCAGAGGAGTGGACTAGGGCATGGATAGATCGTATCAATTCAAATATGCCAGAACATAGATATAGAAAATTTCACTTTATAAAGAAAGGCTGGTACATTGAAAAGAAAAAAAGACGTACCAAAGAAAAAGAAAAAGATTAAAATAGTACAAAACCCTCACAGGTTTCCTGGAGAGCCTAAGCCAAATAAGAATGAATTGTTTATTAAATTCGTACAGAGAAAAATTAAATTTTTGAAAGGAGTCAAAAAGCATCAACTCAATGATACTGTAAAACACAAGAAGCAGAGAGTTATTATAAAACAGCATGTGGAGATGTTAGAACTATTATTAGAACAATGGGATAAGGAGAAACCGCTATGACAACACAGATACAACAGCAATCACAGACAGTGATAGTGATAAGTAAAGACTCACAAGACATTCGTAGCTACTTAGTAGTAGCACAAAGAAAAGACAGTAGAGCTAGGAGTGCTAGAGCATTAAAGCTGGCTGTAAAGATAGCAGAAAGTGCTATCAAACAATTAGAGCACAAGAATGAAGAACAGGCTGACACTTACTTTAGAGAAACCTTTTAACTTATACAAGGAGACAAGACAATGGAAATTGAGAAAGTAACTCTTATACCTGAAGTAGATACTTTTGAAGAAGTACAAAGACAAGATTGGGAAGTAGAGGAATTGATTAATGAAGTAGCTCAACTAGAAGATAATCTTACCAGTCAATTTGAAAATGATGTGCTAGAAGAAAAACGAGAGGGGAGGGGACGATGTTACTAAAATTCTTGATCATATGTCTAATGGTATATACTTACATAGCCATATACGGTTCATATAAAACAGACTATGACAGCATTAATGAAGCAGACATTATTTGGAAAAGCACTCCAACGATAAAGCTGTATAAAGAAACGTGGGCCGATTGGGAGGTAATCGAATGAACAAGGTTAAGATATCTGTTACTAATCACATAGAAGTAAAAGGGTTATCTAATAAAATAATCAGGCAAATAAGAGAGACACTGATTATAGACAACCCTAAGTACATAGAAAACGGCAAGATGGGGTATAGCAACTGGCAAACTCCAAGAAGGTTGAGATTTATAGACGACAAAACAACCCTAATACCTAAAGGCTTTTTGAGTAGGTTGAAAAAGATGCTAATAAAAGAAGGAATAGTATATAGCATAAGGCACAAGACTGTTAATAGACCCTGTCTTCCTGTTATGAAATCTAAGATATCTTTTACTGGTAGACCCTATGGAGCTACCGCTGTAGATAAGATAATGAAGAAGAGGTTTGGGGTACTACAAGCCCCAACAGGCTCAGGCAAAACAGTAATAGCCATAGAAACTATTGTGCGTAGAAATAACCATACGCTGATAGTAGTGCATACAAAAGAACTGATGCACCAATGGAAGGAGAGACTGTTGCAATTTACTAACCTACAAGAAGAAGATATCGGCTTGATAGGGGACGGTAAGAAAACATTTGGATTAGTTACTATAGGAATCATTAACTCATTACAGAAGAAACAACCTGCTGGTACTCCTGCACCATACAAGTATTGCAACTACTTTGGTTATGTAGTAGTTGATGAATGCCACAGGGCTCCGAGCAGTACATTTTCTAATTTCTTAAAGACTCTGAATACTAGGTACATGTTGGGACTGTCTGCTACTCCATATCGCCGAGATGGTTTGTCTGAGGTTATTCACTTCTTTGTTGGTGATATACTATATGTTATTGATCACATAGAACTTCAAGAGCAAGGGCATATACTGCGGGCATCCCTCAAAGTAATCAAGACAGACTTTGTTTCTGAGGTTGATTCTATAAACAACTATCACGCATTGATAAGTGAATTAGTTGCAGACAAAACAAGAAACACCCTAATAGTATCAGAGGCTATTAAGCAGAATAGAAAGAAGAAAGGAATAGTGTTACTTGTCTCAGACAGGAAGGAGCATTGCCAGACATTACTAAGTGAAATACCGCTATCAGAGAAGGCTGTTATGCTGACAGGCAGTACGCCTACAAAACGAAGACAGCAGATCATTAAAGCTTTAAACGATGGAGTATATAACATGCTAGTAGCCACAGCACAACTTATAGGAGAAGGAACAGACATTGCAGATCTGTGGAGTATATTTCTAACCACACCTATAAGTGGAACTGATGGTAAGATGGGGAAGTTGATACAAGTGATAGGGAGAATCGTAAGAATAGCTGAAGGAAAAGATAAGGCTTTGATAGTAGATTTCGATGATCCCTGCTGGATGCTCAAAGGGAGCTTTGGTAAACGAATGAGAACTTATAAAGAAATGGGGGTAAAGATATGACCGATGAAGAAAAGGTTACTGAAGATATGAAAGAATTATTATTTGAATTTGCTGAAGAAATAGCTGAAGTAATTATTGAGATAAAGAGGGCAGATGGTTTACACGGAGAAAGATTCCATTCGACAAAGGAGTGGTGGGGAGTAATGAAAGAAGAGTTTGATGAGCTGTGGGACGAGATAAAGAACACTAAGGCAGAGCAGACTCAAACTTTTAGAATGAGAAAAGAAGCTATACAATGTATCGCCATGCTGTTGAAAGGTATGAGGGGCTTTATTAAAGGAGATAAAATATGAAATATTATATAATACCAGAAACAGATATTAAGGATTTAGAAAGAGCAAGAAAACAGATGTATAATTTAATTGAATACCATAATATTCATCTTGCTACTACTATCCCTATGACTCAAGCTATGTATAAAATAACTCATAGAAGATATCCAGTTGCTCCCTTTCCTAAACTCTTTAAGTTTCTTACAAAACACAAGCTATGGGGAATAAGATATGATTGATGAATTATTTGAGGTAGCAAAAAAAGATGTTGAAAGAAAAACATTTGAAGTTGCTGAATTTTATATTTATACTTTGACTAGAAATAGAAAACTAACTTTTGAACAATTTAGAAAATTAAATGAAACAAATAGGGAGGCAAATTGATGTTTAATATAGTTCAATTCTTTGGCGATCACCAGATAGACTACTCCCTAAGTGGTAACAATGTTATGGACGGCTGGGTTAATATATGCTGTCCTTTCTGCGATGATCATTCAAACCATTTAGGGGTGTTTTTGAAAAAACCTGCAAACGTAAGATGTTGGAGATGTGGTAAACATACCTTGCCTAATCTTCTTGCACAATTCTCAGATAAGAAGCCTAAGACTTTATACAGTTTATACAGTTTAGATGGAGATGAAGAAATACCTGACGATGAGGGCGATATAACTGAGAAAACGATACTATCTCACAATGAAGTGCATAAACTATTCACTCAAAACTCAAGTCCTTCCCTGATGGGAAATTATGCTAGGTATTTACTAAATAGAAAATTCAATATATCTATAAAAAACGAATGGGGGGTGCAGGGAGGTATAGAAATGGGAGACTATCGATATAGATTAATGATTCCTGTAATTCACAGAGGGAAAATGGTTAGCTTTCAAGGTAGAGACATAACAGACAAACAAGACGTGAAGTATATGACATGTGAAGATACACAGATAAACAATTACTTATATGGGTTAGATGATATAGCTGATGATAGAGTCATCATCACAGAGGGTGCTATGGATGTATGGCGCTTAGGTAGGGGAAATGCTGTAGCAACTTTCGGCATTGAATACTCTGCAGAACAATTAGTACTCCTACTTAAACATAAAATTAAACATGCTATAGTGTTCTTTGATAGCGAACCTCAGGCAATGTCAGCAGCTACCACACTGATAGGGGAGTTGGAGCTATTAGACATCAATGTTAAGAACATAACGATTGCTGGAAAAGACCCAGCAAATCTAACAAAAGAGGAAGCGATAGGGATAGTTAAGTATTTAGCTAATATGTAGTTAAAAATTTATTTGACAATTAATAACGATCTGTTATTATGTGCAAACTTATTACACAACTGGAAATACAAAATTAAAACTCGCATCACCAGAAGCCCTCTTTGTTGGAGGTCATACTTTCCAGTTGGCTACCTTTAACATTGCAGGGCTTCTGTCATTTAGGGAGGAGTAAATATGCACAAACTAACCGTAAGAGGTAACCACAAAGGAAAGCCGTTAGACAAAGTGCCTCTAACTTATTTAGATTGGTTAATAGGGCAGGAATGGATGGGGTTTAAATACACCGAAGACGCTAGAGCTATTAAGCTATATCTTGCTGATCCTGTTATTGCTAGAGAACTAAATGAGATACTTGCTGAACGTCAACAAAGGGAGGAAGAACGTGATTACTAAAGAAGATATAAACAAAACTGTTAAGAACCACTACCCCATTACATTATATTTTTCAAGACACAATCATCAAATACTAAAAGAAATAAGAGACTACAATAAACCCTGTGAAGTTGATGATATTAAATATATTAGAAAAGAACAAGTTGATAGATTAATTAAAGCAGCTGAACAAAGAGGATATAAAGAAGCTAGAATTAAATATGGAGGAAAGATATGAGCAATGAAGCTAATTATTATGGTATACTTCCTGCACAAGTAAGATATAATAAAAATCTTACTCTTAGGGCTATCGTACTATATTCAGAGCTCACTGCCCTTACCTCTGCAAAAGGATACTGTTGGGCAACGAATAAACACTTTGCTGATTTATATAAAGTCACTACAACCAGTATTTCTATTTGTATTTCATTACTAGAGAAAGAGGGATTTATTACAACTACCATCACCCCTACAAAGTATGGTAATAAGCGAAAGATTTACCTAAACCCACTTAAAGAAAACTTAAAGACCCCACTTAAAGAAAACTTAAAGAGCTATAATAGTAATAATACAAGTAAGAAGGAAAGAGTATCTAAAGATACAGTAGGTTCTTCGAACCCTGAAAGGATATTTAAATCAGCCTTTACCGAGAAGTGCATCTTAGGGTGGAATGAATATCAATTCGTTCAGAAGATCAGGGTGACTTCCAAAACCAATAACATCATGAAGATCGAGAAGTTCATTACACAACTATTGAAAGGAACTTTCTTAAATGTCAGAGGGAATAAAACATACGACGCTGAATGGTTTAAACAAAATAAAATACCGTTTAAACTAGGCAAGCTGACTAAGAAACAAATACTGCAAACGATCAGACATACTTCTTTGTATAGTGAAGAGGGTTACTTTCCTGAGAACAAGAAGCACATGCCAAATGATTTAGCCACACTAATTTATAATCCTAGGACAGGGAAGTCGTGGTTTCTTAAAGCATATCATTATCCTCCAAAGCCTTTACACACACAAAGAGACTTATTGAATCCAGACATTAAGACTACTAATTACTTGATTAAACAATTAGGTGGGGGATTTAACAAAGCCTCAATGGGAGATAGAATAAAGTTATATCGAGGAGTGTTAGGTATAAAGCTATTTGTTGAGAACATTCCTAAGAGATCATTGAGAAAGATGAAGATAGAATTAGAATGTGGTTCGGCACTTAGAATAACTAAAGAGTATATTAGATGGGTAAGTCATAGGGGGTGGATAGATAAAATATCTCTAGGTATACTTAATACAGAGAACAAAGTATGGAAAGGTTTTATAGCAGAAAAAGAAGAAGACTATCAGGGGTATAAATTAAAATAAAGAAAGGAGATCATAGTGGATAAGGAGAAGATAATAAGTAAGATAAGAAAACTGCTGGCTATGGCAGGGTCTAAAAGTTACAATGAGCATGAGGCAACTAATGCCGCGTCACAGGCTCAGAAGCTTTTAACTAAACACAATTTATCTATATCAGAGGTAGAGGCAAAGGAAGTTGAAACATTAGATATGAAGTTTACTGATGATGGAGATCACGTCTACGATTGGAAAATATATTTATCTCAGGGAATAGAAACAGCCTTTGGGGTAAGGATATTCATTTTAGGAAATGTAGAATCAGGTAGACAGTTTGGAGTTAGGTTCATAGGTGGGGCGGTAGACATATCAGTAGCTAAATACACATATGAATACCTAATAGAAACTGTAGATAGGTTGTATAAAGAAAAGCAAGAACAGGAACAAGAAGAACCTCTGGCAGAGTTTGGAGAGTGGAGTGCTGGACCAATGACAGCAGGGATATTTCAAGCAATAAGAACTTCTGCTAGAAAAAACACACATGAACATTCATTTAAAAAAGGAATAGTGGAAAGCCTTAATACAAAATTGAGAGCGATGGTTGCCAAAGCTCCTCAACAAGAAGAGACAGGAATCATTCATATCAAAGGACATGCGTTAAGACAATATGTAGACAACCTGGATAATGTCAACGAAGAACCAATAAAGCAGAAACAACCTGATATAGATTTTGAATCATATTTATATGGTACACATGTAGGACATGGAGTAGAAATAAGAAAAGGAATACAATAATTTTAATCTTAGAATAAGGAGAGAACTATGGAAAATTTAACTAGTCAAGATATAAACATTATTTTAGAAGCTATGGATTTATACGATAACTATGTGACTTTCAACAAACAGCAATCTGATAACCCTATAGTATCAATGCTTTCTAAAATGAATGTAGGTCAATTTCAATCAGACGATAATAAGAAAGATGAGGAAGAGAAGCATAGGGCAGCTAAAGATCAAATTATTATGCTGAAAGCCAAACTACTGCAAATTAAAAACGCTAAGGCAGTTGAAACTTTTCTTGACGACAATAAGGATAATTAATGAAAGACGCTAAAATAGAAAAGCAGATAGTGACAGGGATGATTGTTAGTACAGAGTTCTGCCAAGGACTAGCCCCTATCTATAGGGAGCAGTTACAACTGCCCAGCACAAATAAAGTGGCTAGTTGGTGTATGGACTACTTCAGGGAGTACGGACAAGCCCCTAAGAAGCACATTAAGGACATATTCAAACATCATTCTAAAGCACTAAAAGAAGAGCACAGGTTTCTAATTGAAGAGTTCTTAGAGCGTCTCTCAAGCAAGTATAAATCATCTAAGACGTTTAATGTGCAATATGTCTTAGACATTGCTGAGGAGTATTTGAGAACGATTGCTGTGGAAGAGGTACAACACAAACTATCTCAGGCTATTGAGAAAGGTGCTGTTACTAGAGCAGAGAACATAATCAAAAAGTTTGAGAGAACTGCTAGACCAGAATCTAAGGGAGCTGATCCTTTTAGCAAAGATGCTGTTGTCAAAGCATTTACTAAAGACACAGGGAACATGATGTACTCTTATCCTGGAGAGCTAGGTAGAATCGTTGGGCCTTTTGAACGAGAATGTTTATCTGCATTTTTTGGCGTTAGGGGTACAGGGAAGACATGGTGGTTATTGTGGTCAGGGTTGCTTGGAGTATTTGCTGGATACAATGTTGTGTTCGTTAGTTTGGAAATGTCTGAGGAACAAATATTTAAACGAATACATCAGTACTTAAATGCTCGACCTACCAGGAGAGGAGCATTTAAACTCCCTGTGTTTAATGACAAATCAGATGGTATAAAAACCAAACTATTAAAACGCAACAGAAAGCAACTCGACATAGGGTCTGCATTATCTAAACTCTCAGATATTGATGAAAGTAGTTTGGTGAAAGCCAACTTTAAACTACTAACCTATCCCTCAGGCACATTGACTATGGATGATCTTAGAGCACAACTACATAACATGGAATACTATGAAGACTTTATTCCTGATATGGTTATTACAGACATGGCTGATAAGTTCAAGTCAACAGAGAATGGGGACTATCGTCATAAGATAGGTAGCGTATGGAGGCAACACAAAGCATTGGCACAGGAGAAGAAATGCCATGTACTTACTTGTAGTCACACAAATACTGCCCGCACAGGAAAGGATGCGGGAGTTGGTAGTGCGGCGGAAAGTATGGAGAAGGAAAACGAAAGCGATGTTATTTATGCACTTAATCAACATCCAGAACAGAAGCTAAGAGGGCTGATGAGAATATTACTTACTAAACACAGACACGATGATTACGACTTACTAAGGGAAGTATATGTTACTCAATGCTTGTCGATAGGGCGACCGTACTTAGACAGTCGTCTTAAACCTAGAAAGAAGAAAGGAGCTAAAGTTGAACAAGATTAAAAAGTTTTTTAAAGGTACATGGGTGTGGGAAGTATTCTTTTCAACGGTAAGGTATTATCATTATGATAGGTTTTTAGATAGTACTGATTATATTGAATTATCTCCAAGTGGAAAAATTACATTTGTTGATAGGGATGGGTATCGTGATCCTTCAATATATTGGACAAAAGAATTGCTAGATGAGATGGTTGAGAAAGGTACTTATGTTATAAAATAAAGTATTTGACTTTTTATATTTTGATAGTATAATCAAACCAAAAAGATTGGAGATAAAATGAAGATAAGTGTAACAAAATTATTTGAGTTCGAGGCAGCACATCATTTACCTAACTACGATGGAGCATGTGCTAACTTACATGGGCATACTTACAAGTTGGAGGTAGAAGTGATTGGGCATGTTGCTTTAGAGTCAGGGATGGTAGAAGATTTTAGTTTGTTGAAGAAAGCTGTTAAAGAGTTAGTGATAGATAAATATGATCACTGTAATCTTAATGATTGGTTTCATATGCCTACAGCAGAAAATATGGTTATAGAAATCTTTAACATACTGCGAAAAAGTTATAATGGTATGGTAACGAGGGTAAGGCTGTGGGAGACATCAACTTCATATGCAGAGGTAAAAGAATGAGAGTTCATGAGATATTTGCCAGCATAGATGGGGAGGTTAATAAATGGGGAGCGGGACACCCCACTGTGTTCATACGATTTCAAGGTTGTAACCTCAGATGTACTTACTGCGATACCCCTAAATCATTAGATATCTTAGATGAAGATATAGCAGTTGATATGGAGATAGATGAAATTGTAGATAAGGTAATATCATTTGGTTTAAACAAAGTGACTATCACTGGTGGAGAGCCTCTGTATCAAAAGCCACCTGATGAACTTAAATCTATGTACCATGCCGCTGTACTTGAATTAGTTGATCGGCTATCTGACTTAGGGCAATTGATATCGGTTGAAACAAACGGTACACAACCCATACCGACCTATTATACATTACTTGATAATGTAGGTTGGGTAGTTGATTACAAGTGGGAGTACAATAGACAAATGATAGTGAACTATCAGGGACTAGGACCGCAAGACTGGATTAAATTTGTAGTATCTGCAGAACATGTCATAGAAACTTTTAATAAGATAAAAGAAATGAGGAAGGAGGGTGTATCAGCACAAATAGCTGTCAGTTCGACGACCAACAGCCACGCATGGCTGGCAGAGATGTTGATTAAAGAGAAGATGGCTGATGTTCATTTAAATGTGCAACTGCATAAACTAATTGGAGTAGCATAGGAAAGGAGAGTATATGAAAAAAGTATTTAAGTGTGAAGCAACTGGGGAAGAGATAGTTGTTCAGAAGACTAAGAACAGGGAGTATAATGAAACCCGCAATATGTCTATAGAAGAATTAACTAAAATTTTAGAGTGGGTTGATATACAAACTTTAAAGTCCGCCCTATCTAATGTACTCAATGGTAAAACTGATAGATTGATATACATTGCTCAGGCTCTCCATGGAAGAATCTACGACGTTTTAAGAAAAGCAGAATGGTGATAAAGGCATAGGGTCTTTATTATATTTTTTAATCCCTTAACCAAAAGGAAATTTACAATGTCAGTAAAAAAATACCATGAAGAAATTGAAGGTGAGTTAGATAAAGAAGATGTTAAAAAAGTGAAACAGATATTAAGAAATCATTTAATTAAGGTAAGATCAGCAGAAGCAGAAGTAAAAGCCATTACAAGAGCATTAACAAAGAAAATCAAACAGGCTGCTAAAGAGGCAGAGGGCTTAAGAAAAGAGTATACCTTGCTATTAACAAAAGAACAGGATGACATATTAAACAGTGTTGAAGACGAAGATGATAAGGAGATGATAATGATTGATGGAGGAATGGAAAGAAGACAGAACAGTAGATTCGGTCGTTACGGAAGGTAATTAATTTATTTTAGTAGTAAAAAACCTTAACCAAAAGGAGTAGTAAAATGAGTGTATCAAAGAAAGATTTAGAAAAAGCAATTGATGAGATTAATGAAAAGATCGTTGACACCCCTATCAAGAAGAAGGACGAGAAGAAGATGACTCTTAAGATATTGAAAGCCGCAAAGCTGATAGAGCCAGATGATGATATCTCAAAGGAGACCCTGGCTACTATTAAGAAGTTGAAGAAGGCTAAGGGTGATTCAACAGAAGAAGAGCCTAAGAAGAAAAAGAAAGGTAAGAAGAAAGAAGCAACTGAAGAAGAGCCTAAGAAAGGCAAAAAGAAAAAAACCGGAAAGAAGAAAGAGGGAGCAGGTACTTCTTGTTACGGTCATAAGCTAGGGTGTGCCTCTGGTTTAATTGACGAAGCAGTTAAAGACAAGAAAGGCCACAGCATAAAGAAAATTGCTGACAAGCTGGAGTTGAAAGTTGCCAGGGTACTTGGACATCTAAACCACTTGAAGAATGTTAAAGGTGTTAAGATGAAGATAGACGGCGACAAAGTTAAGGTTCTATAATTTTCCCACTGATGAGGGGCTCTGCATGTATTGGGAGCCCCTCTACTTTTTTAATAAAGGAAACTATGCACTACAAATTAGAACAATTTCAAAAAGATGTTAAAAGGTTAGCACAATTAATTATCAATGAAACTGATGGGAAGTATGAATGTATATATGGAGTACCTCAGGGAGGGGTACCATTAGCAATGGCTTTGTCACACGAATTAGAAATACCGATAACAGAATTTTCCCCTCTTAATTTTTATGTTGGGGGATCAGTATTAATTGTAGATGATGTGATTGATTCAGGGGCTACTAGACAAAAATATAAAGGGTATGATTTTGCTTGTCTGCACATAAAGTCCCAGTCACCTAAGAAAATTATTGATGATTTAACTGCTGGTACTTTTGTAGTTAATAAAGACATAGATGGTTGGGTAGATTACTGGTGGGAAGGAGACGAAGCCCCTGCTGAAGACGGTGTGATTAGAATCATACAAGCTATAGGAGACGATCCAAATAGAGAAGGATTACTTGAGACCCCCAAACGTGTGGCAAAGAGCTGGGAACATTTGTTTAGTGGTTATAAGGTAGATGTAGATAAAGAAGTTGAATCCCTCTTTAAGAAGTTTGGTGCTGACTCATATAATGAAATGGTTGTATTGAGGGATATTGAGTTTTATTCTATGTGTGAACATCACATGTTACCCTTCTTTGGCAAAGCTCATATCGCTTATATACCTAATGGCAAAGTCGTCGGCATATCTAAACTAGCTAGACTACTAGAAGTACATTCTAGGCGACTACAAATCCAAGAACGTATAGGGGAGAATGTAACTGCAGATATAATGAAGCATTTAAAGGCACAGGGTGCGGCTTGTATTATAGAGGCAGGTCATTTGTGTATGAAGATGAGAGGGGTTGAGAAACAGAATAGTGTGATGATTACTTCTTCCCTGAAAGGTACATTTTTAGAACAAGATAGAACTAGATCAGAATTAATGTCTTTGATAAGGAGATAAAAAATGGCATTAAAAAGATGGGTAATCCCTACTGGATTAATAATTTTTATAATAGGAGTTATTTTATTTATTACTTCGATAGTTTTTATTGTTAAAGCTGGCTATAGAAATGTAGACTATGTTAAATCTAAAGCTACTGAAACATCTACACAAAGTCACTTGTTAATAACAGGCTACGAGGGATATCAATGGTCTCCAATTTTTGGTGGATATGTATGGTATATCTTTAATAAAGTCCCAAACAATGGTATTTCTTATCATGGGGCATTTTTCAAAAGATCTAATGGAGAGATTCATCTACAAGATCTTAGTGCTATAGATGCAATTAAACCTTAAAGGAGAATAATGCAAATAGTTAAAGCAGAAATTTTATGGACAAGAACATGTAATTTAAAATGCTCTTACTGTGGTATGGTCACAGGGGAATCTAATACCCCAACAGTAGAGCAATGGAAAAAAGGCATAGACAACATAAAGAAATTAGGTGCTGACTTTATTGCTTTCTATGGGGCAGAGCCTTTAACTGATTTTGAAAAGTTACCTGAAGTGGTTGGGTATGCAGAGAAGAAAAAGATACACACAACAGTTATTACCTCTGGAGTAGTTCCTGGATTGTATAAGAAGCTTCACCAGTTATATAAAGCAGGGGCAAAGTCATTAACGATGTCTTATGATATAGTCCCTCTTGACAAAAATAGTGAACGCAAATCAGAGAAAGCTCTCAAAGGGCTCAGGTATTTTAAATCTCTAGGTAAAAAAGTTCGCGATGTAGCCATAGTAACAACTCTTACTAAACAGAACATACGTCAGCTCCCCCACACTATACGCTCTATGTCTGAAGAAGGTATTTGGACTTTGTTTGATCTGATTCACCCAAACAGAGGGCAAGAGGGAAGTAAATGTATTGGTAGTAGTAGAGACTTTATGTTTAAGACCGAAGAAGATCTTAAATTGTTTGATACTGTTATGCAGGAAGTTCTAGAATTAAAGAGATCAGGGCATTTAGTACATACAAGCGAACAATTTGTTGAGCTAGTCAAGAGGGACAATCATAAGATATTGCTTAACTACGATTGGAACTGTGGGCAAGAAGATAACTTCCCTGCCTGGATAACAATTGATTGCAATGGTAGGGTATATTGTTGCGATGACTTTCAACCTCAATACTTAGAACTCCATAACGAGAACAAGATTAAGATGAAGTTCTACATGTGTGGGATATACGACAACTGGAAAAACTTTACTATATACAACAAGAAACAAGTTCGTACTTGTCCAGGCTGTTGTTGGAATACACACATCGATGCTCATTATATCAAGAGGGGCGAAATACCAATGGGAGATTATACTCATACAAACTAGCTTGCAGGAGAGCCTGCATATCATTCGAGGCATGTGCGTGTGAAAGCACTCCAGTCTGGAAAGGAACTGTGATGGGTGTATGTGCCTCGAATAATTTATTATAAAGGAGAAGTTATGCTTAGAAAAATTAAATGCTTCTTTGGATTGCATCAGTGGTGGAGAGTAGTTTATTATGAAAGATACATTTGTAAATTTTGTGGAAAGGAGATGCGATGATTTTACTATTTAGTGGTGGAGTAGATAGTTATGTAGCATGGTATTATTTAGGTAAACCAAAAACAGTTTACTTTAATGTTCAAAGTCGATACAGTAGAAGAGAACTTGGAGTAGTCAAGCGATTAATACCTGATACTATCATTGACAACAGTTTAAATTTCTCTGATAGGGAAGTGGGAGACAAAGCCTATATCCCTTTTAGGAATTTAATATTGGCTTGCCAAGCTGTTAAGTATAGTGACAAGGTTGTTATTGCTGGATTAAAAGATGACAATGTCTCAGATAAAAACCAGCAAGTGTTTTATAAATTTAGTGACATGCTCACTGAGATAGAGGGTAGAAGTATAATAGTGTCTTCCCCTTTCTGGGATAAAACAAAGGAAGAGGTTGTGCGTTGGTATTTGTCAGCAGTAGGGAACCAAGAAGAACTATTACAAACCTTTTCTTGTTATGCTCCAGATGAGAAACATTATTCAAACGTACAGACTCCCCCTCTTGGTTGTGGAAAATGTCCAGCATGTTTTCGCAAGTGGGTAGCCTTAATGAGAAATGGTATAGATGATATGGAATTCAATAACAAAGATCTTGCCTTAGAGTATTATTCAGCGGCTAGGGAAGGGAAGTACGAGCCTTCTAGAAACGAGGCTATCATTAAAACAGTAGAGGAGAGTGGTTGGGTTAACGAAACTATTTTAAAATCAGTTCATGAGGGGGAAACAGTTGAAACTTAACTTAGGATGCGGTAGAGATATTCAAGAAGGATTTATAAACTTAGACAAGCAAGAGTTAAAGGGAGTAGATGTTGTTCATGACGTGGAGCAGTTTCCATATCCTTTTGAGGATAATTCAATGGATCATATCAACGCTACCATGATTTTGGAACATATATGTCCAAAGAACTTCATACCGATTATGAACGAGTGCTGGAGGATATTACAAGCAGGAAAGACTATGTTTATAGGTGTACCGATAGCAGGTGCGTGGTTAGATTTCCAAGATCCGACACATTGCAATCATATCGGTGAATGGACTATGCGTTATTTCGATCCTGCTTACCCTGAATATGCTTTTTATTCACCCAAGCCTTGGTGTATTCGTAAACAAGCAAGGGAAGTATGTAAAAAGGGTGAGTGGATAAACATCCCTATTGATTGTTTAGAGATTACTTTAGAAAAGAGGCACGAATGAAATATGTTGTGGACATAGATGGAGTGCTAACTAATGAAACTAAAGGTTGGCAATACCTTGACCGTACTCCAAACAAACGAAACATTGAATTAGTAAATGGGCTCCCTGATGTAACATACTTTACTTCTAGATTTTTACAAGATGCTGAAGAGACGAGATATTGGATGCGTCAAAACAAAGTAAAGAATTGGTTACATTCTGCATTTGATAAACCACAGTATGATGTTCTTATAGACGACAAGTCTATCCCTGCTCCAATGGAAAACTTAGACGAGTATATGAACTACGATTTGAAGGCAAGCTGTTGGAGGCTAAAGAAAGGCAGTAACCCTGAGGGAGAAGAACATGATTGTTTCTTTTGTGGACATGGTATAGCAATAGAAAAAGATTGGGAAAAAGATATGTGCCCTGACTGTGATTTAATCCCATGTACTTCATGTAAGAAATGTTTATGCAATGTCCCTGTCTTGTCTAGGATTACAGTAGCTCGTATTCATAAAAAATATTGCTGTAATCTACCTGACTTCATAGGGAAGATTGAACTAGATGGATTTGTAGATATGAATGTAATTAGAAACGCTGAAAAAACTTTATCAAATTGTGCCTGCATTGAGGGGATACTAGAATGATTATTTACTTAGGGGGAAACGATTATGAGTATCAAGCATCTGGATACAATAAAAAGAGTGAGCCCCCAGCTAGACTGTTCAGTTACTTCTATCTTAAGGGGAGTGATAAGAAGCTTAAAGAGTTAAAGAATACTAAAGGTAAAATATTCTTAGACTCTGGAGCGTTCTCTGCCTGGAACTCTAAAAAAGAGATAGACCTAAAGGAGTATATCAAGTTTGTTAAGAAGCACAAAAATCATATGAACTCTTATGCTGGACTAGATGTAATAGGAGACCCTAAGGCTACATTAGTAAACCAGAGGAAGATGGAAAAAGCAAAGTTAAAACCTCTACCATGTTTTCATTATAAGGAAGATGTTAATTATTTGAAAATGTACTTAAAGGATCATGATCATATAGCTTTAGGGGGAATGGTTCATGCTAGTAAACGAAAAGGACAGTTATATGCTTGGTTAGATAAAATATTTAGCGAGTACCTTTGTGATGATAAAGGGTATCCAAAGGTTAAAGTACATGGATTCGGTATTGCTTCTTTAGATGCTATGTTACGGTATCCTTGGCATAGCATAGACACTACCACATGGGGTTATGCTAGTAGAATGGGGGAGATAATGGTTCCTAAAATGAGAGAAGGTGATTGGGACTATACTGAGATACCCTCAAGAGTAGCAATGACTGAGACTACTACTAAGAAGAAGAACAACTTTGCTAACCTTCCCCCATTGCGAAAGAAACAGGTGACTCAATATTGTATAGACAAAGGGTGGTCGGTTAAGAAGGTAGGCAAAGACATAGTAGCTAGGGGAGCCATCAACATACAATTTTTCCAAGACTTTGGTGCAAGTGTAGAGTACCCTAAACCAATGGTATTAGATACTGAGGAAAGGGGGTTTGGTTTAGAATGAAAATATGGATGGCTGGAGTTACTTCTCTTGTAAGAGAAAAGATTGTGTCTGATATACTGCCTCAAAGGTTATTAAGTTACTATTACCTAGGGGCGGTGGAGAATAGTTGTTTAAAGATTATGAAGTACGATGTTGAGAATGATGTTGATATATTTATAGACTCTGGTGCGTTCTCTGCTTTGGCACAGGGGAAGGAAATTAAACTTGATAATTATATTAAGTTTATAAAAGAGAACGAAGATGATATAGATGTGTATGCTAATCTAGATGTTATAGGGGACGCCGAGGCTACATTAGAGAATCAAAAAGAAATGCAAAGAGCAGGACTAACTCCCTTGCCTTGCTTTCACTTTGGTGAGCCTATTAAATTTCTACATCACTACCTTGATAACTATGATTATATAGCATTGGGTGGAGTAGCATCTGGAAGTAGAAAGCATACTATGTCTTGGTTGAACGATATGTTTGATAAACATATATGTGATTCAGATGGAGAGCCTAAGGTTAAAGTACATGGCTTTGGTATAACAGCATTGGATTGGTTATTGAGATTCCCCTGGTACTCGGTAGATAGTTCGTCTTGGAATGTTACTGCCAGGGTAGGGAACATATATGTGCCTAAGGTTAAGAACTGTCATTGGGTATACAACCACATCCCTGATGTTATTCCTGTTAGTACACAATCATCTAGCTTATCGACTAAGAAACATGCGACTACCTTATCACCTAATAGAAAGAAGCAGATGATGGAGTACTTAGCCCAGAAGGGATATATATTAGGACAGTCTAAATTTAGAACAGTCTCTGAGGGCTACAAGTTAAAAAAGAAAGAGGCTTGGGCTGATAAAAAGAAAGCTGGAAAGACATTAGTAGAGAAGAAGACTATTGTAGGGTTAGCAAATGATTACAAAATAAGAGATGGTATTAATGTAGAGTACTTTAAAGATGTGCAGACTTTTTTAAGTGATCACCCTAGAAGGTTTAAGGCTGAGCACAAAAGAGAAACTTTTAACTTAGAGTGAAAGGGGAAAGGGATGAAGCAAGAAATACATAATTTGAGTTATATTTATTCAAATTTAGAAAATGCTATTTTAGAGTTAAGACGATTTGAAAAGCCATTAGAACCTTTACTTACTATCCCTATGAATCAATTAAGAGACGCAAGGAGAAGAGTAGATAAATTATTAGATGAAGCTAAAATGAAAGGAGAGCAATGAATAAAAAAGAAGTGGTAGAAATACTGCAGGCAGTAAAGCCTGCTCTAGCAAACAAAGAGGTAGTGGAGCAAACTACAAGCTTCATATTTGCAAACAAAAGGGTATTCACCTTTAATGATGAGGTTATGATATCACACCCTATTGCTTTGAAGATTAAGGGAGCTGTTCCTGCTAAGGAATTGTTTGGTTTACTTAGTCAGGTAAAGACTGAGGAAGTAAGTATTAAACAAACTGAGAACGAGGTATCTATTGAGGGGGGTACGTTTAAGGCAGGAATTGCTTTAACAGAGAAAATAACCCTGCCTATAAAAGATATTAAGATATCTGATGGTTGGAAAAAGTTATCTAAGAAGTTCTGCGAGGCTGTGGAGTTCTGTTTGTTCTCTGCGAGTACTGACTATAGTAAGGTTGCCTTAACTCATATACATGTGAGCAAAGAGGGATTCGTAGAATCTGCAGACAACTTCCGTGTAACTAGATACACAGATAAAAGTATTAAAGCCAGTATGCTAATCCCTGTGACTGCGGCTAAAGAATTAGTTAAGTACGAGCCAACTCATTATCAGAGGGATAAAGGCTGGATTCATTGTAAGAATAAAGATGATGTTGTCTTTTCTTTTAGAACTCACATTAGTAAGTACCCTGACACGAGTAAAGTATTAAAGATGAAAGGGGAAGTTATTAAGTTTCCACCTGTGTTAGCTGACTCTTTGAGTAATGCTGAGACACTAAGTAAGGAAGAGATCAATGGGGATAGATTTGTAACTGTGTCTTTGAAAGGGAAAAAGATGTCAGTTAAGTCAGAGGGTGATGTAGGTTGGTATAAGGATACATTTAATTTGAGAAAGGCGTATGGAAAAGATGAGATGTCTTTTGAAATCAACTCCAAGTCCTTTAGAGAAATACTAACACACTTAAAGAAAGGAACAGTGACTCAGAATAAATTGAAGTTTGAGGGTGATAATTTTGTTCATGTTGTTATATTGAAAGGGGTATAGTTATGTTTAGTATTCAACAAAAAAGAGAAATATCAGAAGCAGTTCAAAAAGCATTAAGGGATACAAACCACCCTGAGTTACCAGAAGAAGAAATCTGCTTCACTCTTCATGTAGAAGGCAGGGGAGATTTAGGGTATTCTTCTTATGCTGATATTAAAAATAATGGACAAGTAATGTTCCCAGTCGCTAATCCTCATAATGAAAGTCAGGATAAAAGATGAGAGAGGGATTCTTTGACAAAGAGTTGGAAGAGGCTAAGACATCTGATTGTACTAAATGCAAGCTCTATCAAAAGTGCAAGTCGCCTAGAATGAAACATAGTGGCAAAGGGGAGAAAGGCATTCTCATTATAGGCGAAGCACCAAGTTCAACAGAGGATAAGAAAGGGAAAGCTAATGTTGGGCAAGCAGGGAAGATACTGAAACTTGTATTACAAAAGCACGGTATTGATTTACATAAAGATTGTTGGAAGATCAATGCTGTGTCCTGTAGACCCCCTGAGGGGAAGGAGCCTTCTAAGAATCATATTAAGTGCTGCTTTCCTAGGGTAGAGAAACTAATTAAGAAAAAGAAACCTCATTTAACATTAGTCCTTGGGGGAGCGGCGCTGAATAGTTTCTTAGGGACTAGACTTAACGAAGCCCCTGGTGGGATAAACAAGTGGAGAGGTTTTATATGTCCTGATCAAAGATACAAGACATGGATGACTTCTACTTTCCATCCTAGTCACTTGTTATATAATCCTGATGATAAGATACTGCATAATATGTTTCGTAGGGATATAGTAGCAGGGTTAAAGAGACTTAATAAAGATCTCCCTAGGTACGGAGATTATAAGATAAACATACATCGAGACGAGGACGAGCTCATTGCCCTGCTATGCCACATACAACAAAGTGATCCCCCAGAGCTGTTTAGCTTTGACTATGAGACTACGGGGCTAAAGCCGTACGTTAAGGGGCATGAAATTGTAACATGTGCGTTCCACATTGACAAAGAGACACATGCTTTTAGAATGACTAAGAAAGTCGCAAAGTATTGGAAGAAGATACTGAGGGACAAACACATTCCAAAGACAGCACAGAATTTAAAGTTTGAACATCAATGGGGAAGAGTTGTCTTAGGGGTAGTGACTAGAGGTTGGGTGTGGGATACGATGCAAGCTTCACACATAATAGATAACCGTCAAGGAGTAACAGGATTAAAGTTTCAAGCCTATGCTAATTTTGGACAAGAGGATTACAGTTCGCATCTAGATAAGTTTATTAAAACAAAGAAGGACGTGGAGTTTAATAAGATTCACAAAGCCCCTATCAAAGATGTATTACAATACAATGGTATGGACGCTGTGATAGAACATTATTTAGCTATTAAGCAGATGAAGGAGTTAATTAAATGAGTTTTAAACACGACGTAGTCTGTAAGGATTGTAATTGGGCAGGGGTTGTATTCGATCTTCAAAAAGATGAAGACGGTAGTTCTTGTATCTGCCCAAAATGCCATAGCACAAATATAGAAGAGACTGTAAAGAACAAGGAGAAGTATTCTGAATGAATAAACAAGCCTATAAACTTATGCACGAAGGAACACTAGCATTTGCTGACATGGAGTCTAATGGTATTAGGGTAGATACTGCATACTGCAAAAAGCAAATGAAAGACATAGATAAAAAGATACAGCATCTAGAGAACAAGTTAGACAAGACAAGGGAGCTGAAGAAGTGGCATAAGGTATATGGTCATGAATTTAATCTAGACTCCAATGACCAACTGAAAGATATATTGTTTATGCACTTAGGCATTGAGCCCCCTCAACGAACTAAGAAGGGGAACCCCTCTGTCGATGCGGCAAGCTTACATCTTATTGACTCTGAAATAACCAAACCATTAATACAATGGCGACAATTAAAGAAGATGAACAATACCTATTTGAAAAACATAATAGGGCAAAGTGTCAACGGTAGACTGCACCCTTTCTTTAATTTAAATAAGGTTGTGACTTACAGATCTAGTAGTGATTCTCCTAACTTCCAAAACATGCCTATCAGAGATCCATACATGGGGAAGATAATTAGACAAGCATTTATTCCAAGTGATGGTGGTTGGATAGGGGGATTAGACTATGCAGGTATAGAACTATCTATTGCAGGGTGTAATAGTAGGGACCCTGTTCTCATAGATAACTTCACAACTATCCATAAAACGATGGCGGCTATGCTGTATGACTTGGAGTTAGATCAGGTGACTAAAGATGTGCGTTACTGTGGGAAAAATAACTTTGTTTTCCCTGAGCTGTATGGTAGTTGGTATAAGCCTTGTGCCTTTACTTTGTTAGCCTCTATAAAAGAAATGAAGTTAAAGAGAGTTGATGGAGTAGGAATAAGGAAACATTTAAAGCAACAGGGCTTGGGAGATACTGAAGACTTTATACAGCATGTTAAAGAAGTGGAAGAGTGGTTTTGGAATACTTATCATGTTCATAAAAAGTGGCAGAAGAAGTGGTTAGCTGATTATGCGAAAAAGGGATACATTGAAATGCTCACAGGGTTTCAATGCGGGGGGCAACTTAGTACAAACAAATTATTGAACTATGCTAATCAGGGTCCCGCATTCCATTGCTTACTATGGAGTATCGTACGTATGAATAAGTGGTTAAAGAAATATAAAATGAAGAGCATGGTCATAGGGCAAATACATGATGACATGGTCATGGACATTAATGGAAAGGAGAAAGATGATGTCTTACACAAGGCTAAGGAGATAATGTGCGAAGAGATTAAGAAAGATTGGAAGTGGATTATTACTCCTCTGGAGATAGAGGCTGAATTCTCTGAGGTTAATTGGTTTGAGAAAAAGGAGATTAAGATATGAAAGTATATGTAACCATGTTAGAAGATAGACATGTAGACGTAGATGTATTTTTATTTACAACACAAATACCAGCACTCCTTAAAGCTCAAGAACTTCTTGATAAGTATAATAGAGGGGGAGAAATAAAAGCTGAAAAACCAGATGAAGAATTTGCAAGTCATATTTGGTATTATGGCTCAGAAGGTGATTTAGTAAGAGTGATGGAAAAGGAGGTGATAGGAATATAATGCTACATACAAAACATAGACCACAAGACTTTAAAGAAGTGATAGGGAATAAACATATAGTCGAAAGTTTAGAATCCTTATTCGACGATGGAAAAAGTGTAGCACATACATTCTTATTCCATGGCCCATCAGGGTGTGGGAAGACTACATTTGCTAGAATTATAGCCAGTAAACTAAACTGCTCTGAGTTTGACTTCGTTGAGATTAATGCTGGCAACAATAGAGGGATAGGTACGGCTAGGGAAGTATTAAAGACAGTAGAGTATAAACCGATGCAAGGGGATACGAAAGTTATATTGTTAGACGAAGTTCACCAGACAACTAAAGACTTCCAGAATGCCCTGTTGAAAATACTTGAAGACACCCCTAGACACGCTTATTTTATTCTTTGTACTACTGACCCTAGGAAACTACTAACAACAATAAGAAACAGATGTGTAACTTACGAAGTAGAACCGCTAGGGAGAAAAAACTTAACAAAGCTTCTTAATCAAATAGTGAAGAAAGAGGGCGGTAAATTAAAAGATGAAGTGGCTGACAAGCTCGTTAAGAAAGCTGAGGGGTGTCCTAGACAATTACTTGTATTACTCCAGCAAGTAATAAACATGTCTGAGAAAAACCAACTTAAGGCTATTAAAACTTTTAAGACACAGGAACAAAAGGTTATAGACTTATGTAGGGCGATATTAGTTAAGAAGAAATGGGGTGAGATTGCCAAGATACTTAGAGGAATAGATGAAGACCCTGAGTATGTGCGTAGGGCTATCTTGGGATACATGAATTCAGTAATGTTAAAGAGCGAAGACCCTCATTGTATGATAGCTTATCTGGCATTTAAAGACCCATTCTATGATACAGGGAAAGCTGGGCTGACTTTTTCATGTTACAAGGCCATTAGTTACTAAAATAAAAAAAATATAGTATTTGACTTTTTATATTTTAGGGTGTTATACT
>ENA-OREN01000768-OREN01000768.1-marine-metagenome-genome-assembly--contig:-NODE-768-length-43257-cov-7.597267_pt1 | contig 43257 bp, 36 predicted proteins | sample MGYA00248624_ERZ508555 | MGnify/ENA primary metagenome ERZ508555 (study PRJEB26222, sample SAMN06267773) | marine metagenome | isolation source: Saanich Inlet, British Columbia, Canada | place... | reverse complement strand
ATGAGCCCAAAGGATTTGGTCGCATACGGATGAAGCGAATAGAGGATGCATCTGCTGCAAGCCTCTCTGAATTTATCTCTGAAGCAGTAGAGCCGGGTGCAACAATTTTAACGGATGCATGGAAAGGCTATAACGATCTTGAGAAACGAGGATACAAACACATAAAAACCAATCTTTCTGATAGTGGTGATCCAGCCCATGTTGTAATGCCTGGGGTGCATAGAGTTGCTTCATTATTGAAGAGGTGGATATTGGGAACTCACCAGGGAGCAGTGAGTAAGAAATATCTCGACTACTACCTTGATGAGTATACATTCCGTTTTAACCGTAGGTCTTCACGATCCAGAGGACTTTTATTTTACCGGTTAATGCAGCATGCTGTAGCTATGCAACCAATCTCATATCAAGAGATTGTCGAAAATCGTGAACACAAGATATAGGGGTTACTCACGTCATGTGCATAGCCCGCTAACAGAAATGAGGTGTTTTGTGAGGGACTCTCTAGCATACTTAGATAGCTCAGGCGCAAATGAGTTTTTAGATTATGAGTCTGTGCATCGTAGATTACTTAAATCAATATGGGAGTTCAGAACAATGACAGCTGTAATTCGACCCGTTTCTACCTATTCACTTCAGGCTCTACTACTCTTTATCGGCTTGATGGTTGGTTTCACATCGACTGTGTTGGCAGCGGGGCCAACCTCTGCAGAGTACGGTGTGGTGCTCAACCTATCTGGAAAGCAACGCATGTTATCTCAAAAAATGAGCAAGGAGATTATGCTGGTGGCACTGGATATTGATAAGAGTACCAATATTTCCAATCTTCAGAAGACATCAGCGCTTTTCGATAAGACCTTGAAAGGGCTTCGAAATGGAAGTGCTGAACTGCATCTTCCTCCGACCTCCAGCAAGCGAATCCTGCGCCAACTGGATAAGATTGACAAAATCTGGGCTGGATTCCATCCGGTAGTGACTCAAGTGGTCACCAGCAAGAGTGTAAACAGTGGTCAGGTGGCACAGGTTGCAAAAATGAACCTGCCATTACTGAAAGAGATGAATAAAGCAGTTGGACTCTATGAAAAAGATGCCAAAAAGGGTGGGTTAAAAGGGGCTCAAGGGCTTGCAGCAACACTGAACTTGTCGGGTAAGCAGCGTATATTGACCCAGAAAATGAGTAAAGAGTTTCTGTTGGTTGCCTACGGATATGAGCGTGACGACAATAAACTTTCGTTACTGGAGACCTATAGCCTGTTTGAACGTACCCTGAAAGGTCTGTTGGATGGGGATGCTACCTTGGGTCTTCCAGGTACCAAGCAGCAGCATATTCGTGATCAGCTTGCAGTGGTCTCTGACTTGTGGGGTAAATTTAAACCAGTTGTAGAGTTTGGGGCCAATAGTACGACAAAAGATATTCCGGCAGATAAGGTTAAACAGTTGGCAAATACCAATCTTCCTCTGCTGAAGAATATGAACAAGGCTGTTGGAATGTATGAGAAGGTTGCTGCTGAGTAGGCGGGATCATCAGTGGTTGTGTGTTACGCATCGAGGGGAAGCTTTCACGCAGCCGCTGTCTGTATCTATTGTGAATCTAATGTAGTAGTAAAGTAATGAGGGTTTGACATGACTATCCGATTAAAACTGATCGCAGGTGGCATTAGCATCAGCCTGTTTCTGGCAGCTGTTTTAGCGATTACCATCTCTTCATTTAGTTCATTGAGTGGAGGCTTTCTTGAGATCGTTGGTAAGTCGGCCACTGGAGTCAATAACTCTCAAATCACAGAAAACAGTATTGTCGAGGCAGATCACCATCTGACGGGTATCACCCATCAGATGTTGACAACTGCGGATGATATCAACAGTACCAACATGCAAGTTAAGGTACTGGAGCGCAAAATCAAGCAGCTTTCAGCCGCTATGGTTGATTTGACCGAAGAGTTGGATGGCATTGTTGAAGAGATGCCTGAAAGTGATGTGCGCTACACCCTGGAAGATGTAAATGATGCAGTTGGCGACATTGAGGAGACCATGCGGCGTGAGGGGCTGATCAGCCTCTCTGAGACTGTGAAGAAGATGAACCAATTTACTGCTGATATAGGGAATCAGGTTGATGAAGTTACACTGCTAAGTGGTGGATTGGGAAAAGTTAAAGTGCTGAGTACCGATGTGGTCACGGCCAATCAGGAGATACGTGTTTTGTCCGAGGGGTTCGGCGAAAAGATTGCGACCTCCAGAAATCTGATTGCAGGTGTATTACTGGCAACGGCCATATTCACAATTTTGGCTTCATTGGTGCTGACTGGAACAATCACCCGTCCACTGAATCGTGCTAACCAGATTGCCCGTGGCATTGCAGAGGGGGACCTTAATCAAGAGGTAGATATTGTCGGTAGCGATGAAGTGGGGCAACTGGGTGCTTCCATGGCAGTGATGATTAAAAACTTGAAGTCAGATATTGAAGCGACCCGTAAACGTGCCGATGAAGCACAGCGAATTCGCATGGCTCTGGATGTCTGTAATACCAATGTCGTTGTAGCCGATGCAGGCCACAAAATTATCTATCAAAACCAGTCTTCAGCAGACACTCTTGCGGAGACACTGGAGAGCCTGCGTATGGATCTCAGTGAGCTGAGTGCAGAGACCTTTGTGGGTAGCAACCTTTATGAATTCCACCCTTCACCAGCGCAGCAGAAACAGGACATAGAGCAGACAGAGCGTTCCAGGCAGGAGGAGTTAAGAATTGGTCAGTCGATGATACGCTTGATCTCCACTCCCGTTTTTAATGAGCATCAAGAGCGCCTGGGTACAGCGCTGGAGTGGATGGATCGAACAGGTGAGGTGGCAATGGAGTCCGAAGTGGAGGATATTGTCTCCTCCGCCCGTCTTGGGGATCTCTCCCGTCGTATTGTAACTTCTGGTAAAGAAGGTTTCTTTAAAACACTGAGTGAAGATATTAACGCGCTGATTGAGCAGGTGGAGATGATTTTTAACGATCTCTCGGTGGTGATGGGCGCCATGGCAGCAGGGGATCTGACACAACCGGTTGAGCGTGACTACCATGGCTCATTTGATGAGTTGAAAGGGAATGTAAACGGCACAATTGTTAATTTGCGAGAGATCATTGGTCAGCTACGTATGGCAATGAGTGATATGCATACCTCTGCAAATGAGATCTCTGCAGGCAACAATAGCCTCAGTGGGCGCACTGAACAGCAGGCGGGTGAACTAGAGAAAACAGCGGCTTCTATGGAGGAACTGACGGGGACCGTTCGGGATAATTCAGAGCATGCACAGCAGGCGGACATGCTGGCACGTGATGCTCGTGGAAAGGCTAATAGTGGTGGTGATATTGTGAGTCAGGCAGTCACTGCGATGGATGAGATCAATAGTTCAAGCAGTAAGATTGCAGAGATTGTTAGTGTAATTGACGCTATTGCCTTCCAGACCAACCTACTGGCACTTAACGCTTCAGTCGAGGCAGCCCGTGCGGGGGATCAAGGTCGAGGCTTTGCGGTAGTTGCGATGGAGGTGAGAGAGTTGGCCGGTCGCAGTGCTGCGGCAGCAAAACAGATTAAAGAGTTGATCGATGATTCGAGTGAGAAAGTTGAAATGGGTACTGAACTGGTCAACCGGTCCGGTGAGGTGCTGGAAGAGATTGTCACAGCCGTCAAGAAGGTCGGTGATATCATTGCTGAGATTTCTGCTGCCAGTGCAGAACAGTTGAGCGGGATCAATCTTGTCAATCAGGCCGTCAACTCTCTGGAGGAGGGTACACAGCAGAATGCGGCGCTGGCTGAAGAGACCTCTGCAGCAGCGATATCAATGACAGACAAGGCAAAAGAGGTGGACGGGATGGTGAAGCGTTTTAAGGTCTAGGTCTGTCCGAAAATGGGTAAAACAGATATTTATAAAAATAAAATACTTATTAATCAGTGTGTTATATTTTAAGAAATCAAAAAAATCGAGTTCTCGGACAAACTCCTGGTGCTCATTTTATACGGATCAATACTGAAATCTACCCTCCCTATCACTGAAACCAGAGAGTTGAATAATAATGGACGATAAAATAATGAACAGTAAAGGTATAGGCCAAAAAATAGCCTATGGCTTGTCACTCGTCAGCTTCTTTTTAGCTATCGTACTGACCTATGTACTGATTACCTATGATCAGGATACGGGTACCGCCGACTCTATTATTGCAAGTATGATGGCGGGTATTGTTTTCTTTGTGGGGGTTGGCGTGGTGTTGTTGGTAATCGGCAAGGCGAACCTCCCGGACTTACGGATCTACCGAGACAGATAGCTTTATTCATACTAAATACCCTTGACAACCATTATGGGTATTTATGAGAAGATCGCAAATAGTATGGAACTTGAAGAGATCCAAAAGTTGAATCAGGATATTCATGTGGCCGGATGACAGCAGTTAGCACTGATTGGAGGCCTGTTGGATCGGGTTTAACTGGAGTTGCACATTTTAGAAGTACCTTTGAGTAACGTAAAATCAATAATAAAGAGTAGTTAAGGAGCAGTTAACGGTGTTGAATCAAGCAACTGATATAGAGCATATTCAAGTGATAGCCATTGATGATGATCCACAGGTTTTGGCTACTTACCAAACCATTTTCCACCATTTTCAATCTTCTGCTCTGGATGGAATGGAGGGTCTGGAGGGCATGTTTGAAGAGAAGCAGAAATTTCGTCTGCCATTAGATATTGAGATGGATACTGCGGCAAGTGGCAGAGAGGGTGTCGATATGTTCTCAGAGAAAGAGTATGTCGTTGCTCTGCTTGATATGCGTATGCCGGGTGGGTGGGATGGCCTGAAAACAGCCAAAGAGATCTACCGTCAGGACCCAAGGGTTCGTATCGTCTTTATAACGGCACATATGGATTACCAGTTGAGTGATCTGCATCAGCAGATTGGAGCTAATTTTGCGTTATTGAAGAAACCTTTTGATCAGGATGAGTTGGTTCAAAATGTAATTGTTTTGGCAAATGATTGGTTGCGAGAGAAGAGGTTGTTTGAAGCTGAACAGCAGGCACAACGTCTAAGTCGGGCCAAAGATGAATTGATCTCCTCAATGAATTATCAAAACAGTTTGGATAAGGAGTCTTGAGGTTGGCAGATAAGTGGTTGGTGATATTTTAAAGTGGTAGTGAGTTTCTGTTATTAGCTGTAGTATCCTTGCTGTTATTCACTCCTTCAGGGGGGAAGGATGAAGCTTTGTGATGACATGCAATAAATCGGAAAAGGGGGAAATAGCTGTGTTGGTAAGCAACCGCAGCAGAGGAGTGATTGCCATGGTACGCTGTCTTGCTCCTAAAGGTTTGGCTTTCCTATCCACTCAGACTCAGACTCAGAGTCGATAGAGAAACCCCTTAATTAAAATTTATAATAATAATCGGTACATTCAAAATAAATATGAAAAATAATCAACCTGTAACTCATGTCGAGACAACGATTCCAGAAGGGGAGACGCTGGTCTCAAAAACTGATCTGAAAGGTAGCATTGTGAGTGCGAATGATATCTTTATTAAAATTTCAGGCTTCACTCAAGATGAGCTTTATAACAAGAACCATAACGTGGTTCGACATCCTGATATTCCCCCTCGGGTATTTGAGGATCTGTGGGAGACCTTGAAGGCGGGTAAGCCATGGAGTCAGGTGGTTAAAAATCGTTGTAAGGATGGTAGTCATTACTGGGTTAGAGCGAATGCTTGCCCTATTCTGGAAGATGATGAGGTGGTTGGGTATACCTCTTACAGAACGGGTGTTACAGATGCTGAGAAGATCGCGACTCAGGCAGCGTACCAGGAAATTGCAGAAGGGCGTTTGATTATTGAGCAGGGGGTGATCTATACCCCTTTTCAGCACACCTTTCGAAAGCTGAGGTTTTGTTCCCGTCTTCCCCTTGCGGTGCAGTCTGCTCTGGGGGGGTTAGCACTCTTTCTGCTGATACTCTCTGCCGGAAAATGGCTGTTAGGTTGGGAGTTGCCCTGGAGTGCACTGCTGATAGTGGCTCCTCTGACTGCATTGGGTACAGGATTTCTGACCCAGTATTTGATTAAACCGCTCTCATCAGCTGCAGAGGTAATGCGGGAGGTCAGTCAGCAGCGGTACGATACACAGATTACATTCTCGGAAGCGCCGGAGATTCGCAAACTGCAGGAGCAGTTGAAAATGATGCAGATTTTAACCGGTGTCTCAGTCGATGAGACTCGCAGAGAGATGGAGCAGAATCGTCGTATCCGTGTGGCGTTGGATAACGTCTCTGCCAATGTGATGGTGACCGATGAGCAGCGCAATATTATCTACATGAATGAGGCTGTGAGCCAGATGTTGCAACGCAATGAGTTGGATATTCAACAAGATATCCCCTCGTTTCAAGCCTCCGGACTGGTGGGGCGCAGCATTGATGATTTCCATAAAAAACCGGAACATCAGGCTGGAATGCTGGCTACCTTTACTCAACCTATTCAGTCAAAGTTGACAATGGGTGAGCGTCACTTCAATCTGGTTGTGAATCCGGTGATTGATGAAAGCAGTAAACGTTTGGGTGCTGTGGTGGAGTGGACGGATGAGACTGAAGAACTGCAGGTACAACAGCGTCTCAACCAGGTGGTTGGTGGTGTTCAGAATGGTGAGCTGGGTGTGGTGTGTGGTGTCGAGGGACTAGAGGGGTTCTACAAAATCCTTGCTGAAAATATTAATAAGATGCTGGAAGCAGTAAGTCTGCCGATTAATACAGCAGTAGAGGCGCTGAAGCAGATGGAGCAGGGGGATCTAACGGCAAGAATGGATGGGGTATATGCGGGTACCTTTAAGTCACTGTCGGATAGTTTTAACCGTAGCTTGAGTAGACAACATGATGTGATTTATGGGGTCCGAAGCAATGTGAATAAGGTGTCTGGACAGGCTGGTGTTGTAGCGAGTTCTGCAGATGATCTCTCAACACGAGCGGCAGAGCAGGCCTCCTCGCTGGAGCAGACTGCGGCCAGCATGGAGCAGATGGCGAGCACTGTAACAATGAATGCAGATAATGCCGTCGTGGCCAATGAGCTGGTTCAGCAGACACGTGAGGCTGCCCTGACGGGGACCACGGTGGTGCAGCAAGCAGCAGATGCGATGGGAAAAATTAGTGAGGCGAGCAGTCAAATTTCTGAAATTATCGGCTTGATTGATAGTATCGCCTTCCAGACTAACCTACTTGCGCTCAATGCTGCGGTAGAGGCTGCGAGAGCGGGTGAACATGGTCGTGGCTTTGCAGTAGTTGCCACCGAGGTTCGTGCGCTTGCACAGCGCTCTTCCAATGCCTCTAAAGAGATTCGAGAGTTGATTGAGACCAGTGGTCAGCGTGTGGTGGATGGTGAGGGGTTGGTGCAGCGTTCTGCAGACTCATTAGGCCAGATTGTAGAACAGGTCAGAAAGTTGTCCGATCTGATGGGGGAGATCACCTCCTCCAGTCAGGAGCAGCGCCAGGGCATTGACCAGGTCAATAAAGCCGTCTCACAGTTGGATACCGCCAATCAGCAAAATTCTGCAATGAATGAAGAGCTGGCCTCTGTCAGTGAATCCTTGAAGAGTGATGCATGGACGATGAAAAGCAGTACTGACATTTTTAGATTGAAGGATTAGTAAAGGTGTTCTGAAATGTCTTTGGTGTTGTACTGAGTAGAGGGAGCAATCAGGGGAGAGACGGAGCCACGTCACCAACAGCCCGTTATTGATGCAGTGTGCTCTGTTTGAGTTTTAGCTGAAACAGCTCACCATCCTTCTCCCGATACTCAATTTGTACGGGTAGGTAGTTGAGTGAGGGAGCCGCCCAGAGTTGAAAGCTTCTCTGTCCGCTTGAGTGGCGAACAACTTTTACTGTTTCAAACTTTCCAGCCGGAACCTGGATGGTTTCTGTGAGGCCGCGTTCAAAGACATATTCACTCCACCCCTTCTGTTTTGCGAGAGGGTAGTGTAACGGCTTTTTTCCCTGTTCCAGATCATCCATTAAAGCAAGTATAAAGAGTGCTTCATCAACGGTTCCGGGTTTGAGCCCATCCAGCTGTTTCGTGTGTTTGTCATCCACCAGAGAGACCTGTCCAAGTTCCCAGTGGAAACTGCGACTTTTAATTTTTTTTCGCTTTCCACTCTGTCTGAACTGATAGTTTAAAGGATGTATTTTTCCCTCCTGCCTCTGCCACTCAGAGCGCTCATCAATAGTCTTGTCAATCAGCATTGCAGCCAGCCCGGTGGGCTTGGTGTGAGTAGAGAAAACGTAGCTTGGGGAGTTGCCGTTTTTTGGCGGGGTTGGGAGTAACTGATAACGGGTCTCTCCCAGAGTCATCCCTTTACCAATAAAGGCATAGCGAGCCTCAAATTGGTCAGGTAGAGCAATAGCACTCCTTGGTAGCAGCAGCGCTGCTGTGATTAAGTAGAGTGTTTTAACCCCCCAGCTGGATCGGTTCATAAAGTACAGTGTCATCAAAGTAGAGTCTGCCGTCAACCAGAGCAATACGCCCTTCCGCAATCAGTTGTACAGCGGCAGGGTAGAGTTGGTGCTCCTGGTGCAGTACACGAGCTGCCAGTACCTCTGCAGTATCATCGGCCTCAACGGCTACGGTAGCCTGTAGAAAAACCGGGCCACCATCCAGCTCTTCGGTTACGAAGTGTACACTCGCGCCGTGTTGTTCAACACCGGCATCCAGTGCCTGTTGATGAGTGTGCAACCCCTTAAAGTTGGGCAACAGTGAGGGGTGGATATTGATCAGTCTGCCCGCATAGTGACGGACAAATTGAGGAGTCAGTATGCGCATAAAACCGGCCAGTACCACCAGTTGTGGATGATGAGAGTCGATCGCCTCAATCAGAGATTGATCGTAAGACTCGCGCCCACTGTAGCGCGTATGGTCAACCACTGTCGTTGCCAGTTGCTGCTGTTGAGCAAATTGCAGTCCTGCAGCCTGTGGACGGTTACTGATAACAGCGGCAAACTCAACGTTGAGCTGTTCAGCTTGTTGTGCGTGAAACAGCGACTGTAGATTGCTGCCACGACCAGAAATCAGTACAACGATCTTTATTGGAGAAGGTTGAGTCACAGAGGGGTATTAGCAAGATTCTCAACCGGGGAACGAGGTCGGGCAACGAAGATCTTGGACACTATGGGTATGGGGGTTAGGCATTTACACATGACTTATTCAGAGGTTCCCTGGACTAAGTGAAAGAGACGGAGGGACTCTGTTGTTCAGAGTGGTTGATGGTGCCCAGTTTCCATGCCGTTTCACCTTGTTGGTTAAGCGTATCAATCGCTTGATCCGCATCTTCGGCAGAGACCACAACCACCATGCCAACTCCACAGTTGAAGGTGCGTACCATCTCTTCCTGTTTGACGTTACCCTGCTGCTGTAGCCAGTCAAAGACAGTGGGCCACTCCCAGGAGTTACTGTCAATTTCCGCCTGACTGTATGATGGCAGCACTCTGGGAAGGTTTTCGGTCAGACCGCCACCGGTAATATGGGCCAGAGCGTGGATGGGGAGCTGCTTCATAAGTGCCAGTAGTGGTTTGACATAGATGCGTGTCGGTTCTAACAGCCGCTCTCCAAGAGGTTTTCCTTCCAGGTCACTCTTCAGGTCGGCACCGGAAACTTCAATAATCTTGCGGATCAGTGAGTAGCCATTGGAGTGTGGCCCCGATGAGCGTATTCCAATCAAGACATCACCACTCCCTACCCGGCTGCCGTCGATTACTTCGCTCTTCTCAACGATGCCAACACTGAATCCGGCCAGATCATAGTCTCCACCCTCATACATTCCGGGCATCTCTGCAGTCTCGCCACCAATTAGTGCAGCGCCAGCCTGCACACAACCGGTTGCAATACCGTCTACGACCGCAACTGCAGTCTCACGATCCAGCTTGCCTGTGGCATAGTAATCAAGAAAAAAGAGCGGCTCTGCACCCTGCACAATCAGGTCATTGACACACATTGCAACCAGGTCGATACCAATGGTGTTGTGTCTCTCCATCTCCATCGCCAGACGTAGCTTGGTACCGACACCATCTGTGCCAGAGACCAGCAGGGGATTTGTGTAACGATCCAGTGGAATTTCAAACAGGGCACCGAACCCTCCAAGTCCGGCCATGACGCCGGGACGTTGGGTTCGGGCGGCAAGAGGCTTGATCTGTTCGACCAGATCGTTGCCTGCATCGATATCGACACCGGCATCACTGTAGCTGAGAGATTGTTCTGAAGACATTGTGCTATGAATCTTTTAGTTGGACCGCAGTTTTAAAAGCAGGTTATTCTACTGGATTATGGACCAACGCGATATTCCAAATCTGATCACAATTCTACGAATGTTTCTGGTGCTGCCCATTCTGTGGCTGCTCGCCAATAATTACTTCGTGGAATCCCTCTACCTCTTTGCTTTTGCAGGAATGAGTGATGGGCTGGATGGCTACCTGGCCAAACGGATGGGGTGGAGCAGTCGACTTGGATCGATACTGGACCCATTAGCAGACAAGCTGTTACTGGTTTCCACCTACGGTATGTTGACCTGGGTAGGGATCATTCCTGTCTGGTTGACAACGGTGATTGTGTTACGTGATCTACTGATTGTGATCGGGGGGCTGATCTACCATTTTCGTATTTCAAGCTATGATTTACAACCGAGTATTGTTAGCAAAATCAATACGTTTTTGCAGATATCTTATGTGTTAGGTGTGGTTGTGGTACGTGCCTTTCAGTGGGATATTGGGGAGTGGGTGGAGATTGCCACCTATGTGGTTTTAACCACAACAGTGCTTAGTGGTGCGGACTATGTCTGGACCTGGGGATGGAACGCCTATCGCTATCACACTCAAGAACCTGTAAAAAAAGATTCACTAGATTTAGAGCGTGGTGAACCTTAAATGGATGTTCAGATTCCACTATTGATTCCCTATCCGGACAATCGACAGGCCAGTTTTGAAAATTTTGTCGGTTTTCTGGACCACCCTGTAGTGACTCAACTTCAAAAAATTGCCACCGGAACAGCACCTCATCTTTTTTACCTGTGGGGAGTTGAGGGGGTTGGGAAAAGCCACTTGGTTCACGCGACCTGTAATCTGTGCGATCAGCAGGGAGGTGAAGCGGTCCTCTTTCCGCTCGATCAACTGGTTGAGACTGCGACAGGTGCAGAGAGCCTGTTGAGCAGTGTTGAAGAGAAAGAGCTTGTGGTGCTGGAAAACTTAAACCATGCGGTGGGGCGAGCTGTTTGGGAAGAGATGCTATTTCATCTGCTCAACCAACTGCGTGATGCTGGAACTCATTTGATTATCACGGCTCGTTTACCTCTCAGTGAACTCGGTATTCAGTTAGCAGACCTTCGTTCAAGGCTCTCGGAAGGGGTGGTAGGGCACCTGCAACCACTGGATGACATGCAGAAGTGGCAGGTGGTTCAACAACGGGCACAACAACGTGGGATGGAGATGGGGGATGAGGTGGTGAATTTCTTAATGCAGCGAACAGCTCGTGATTTTCATACACTATTTGCACTGCTGGATCGGCTTGATCGAGAGACGTTGATTGCCCAGCGCAAAATCACCATCCCCTTTGTGAAGCAGCTATTCGATCTCTGATAACTTTTTCCCCTCAGGAGCTTGTCCGAGAATAGAAGTCGTAGCGAGGGGAAGCTGATTTGAGACAGATGTTGTCATCATTTGAGGCGAATAGTTCCACTATTTAACGAAAAGGATGGAAAGATATGGCCAAATTCAGTTTTTCCGCAGTGGATTCTCTATTCTCGGACTGGCTCCTAGACGGGCATAGAAGGCACAACTGAAGAAGAAAGTGAGGCTCAGCAGGATTTCGATCCCTGAGTAGATCCGCTCTGGTGGGTTGATAAAAAAATCGCCGATGCCATGGACGAAATAGAGTAGTGCCAGAAAACCACTCCAGGCGTACGTATAGGGGCGACCATTGAGCAGTCCGCGCAGAGGAAGAGCGAGTGGCACCACCATCACCATCAATACCATGGCAGTCGGGAAATAGTGTGATGGGGCCAGCCAGATAATCCACAATAGCAGGTGAATCAGTAGTGCAAAATAGCTACCGAGAGCGATAGTCTGTAAACGTTGTTTTTTTGCTTCAAAATTCATCATTGAATTGTACCTGAACGGTTTGCCTCAGATCGGTTTAGCCCACCACTGTGGCACTGCTATCGGGTAAATATTTTGACTGGAGCTGGGTAAACCCTGTGATGGGCTTTAAGTGGTGGCTGCATCAACTCAGCAGTGCCACACTCTTGATTTGTGCATAGACTGCTTTGCCGGGAGTCAACCGTAGTTGTGATGCAGACTTTCGGGTAATGCGGGAGAGCAGTATGGCATCACCGACACGGATACGAACCATCTTCTGTGAGGGGCTCTCATCGACGATCTCCTCAATCGTGGCAGGAAAGATATTGAGAATACTGGTTCCGGACTGTCTCTCTAGGGTGAGGCTGACATCACGTGCTGCAACCTGTAGGCGAACCGGATGACCGATGGCAAACTGTTTTTGAGCCACAGCAAAGGCTCCTCCTGAAAAGGAGAGGTGTGTAAGTTTGTAGTGGTCATCGTGGTGGCTGACCTGAGCATGAATCAGTGCTTTTGCCTCATCGCCGTGAGCGAGAGGAAGGTCCAATTGGGTCAGTATCTGCTCAACAGGAGCTGATGCAGTGATTTTGCCACCCTCAAGATAGATGAGTTGATCAGCCAGCCGGGCTACCTCTTCCGGTGAGTGGCTTACATAGAGAAGAGGGATATTGAGTTCATCGTGCAGAGACTCTAGATAGGGGAGAATCTCCTGTTTACGCTGATGGTCAAGTGCCGAGAGGGGCTCATCCATTAACAAAATGTGGGGACTCACAGCCAGTGCACGTGCAATAGCAACCCGTTGCTGCTCACCACCAGAGAGTTGAGCGGGGCTACGCATTAATAGATGCTCAATACCCAGCAAGTTAATTGCGTGATCCAGCGAGATGCGCTGTTCAGCAACCGGTATCCTCTTCTGCCCGTACTTCAGATTATTGAGCACATTAAGGTGAGCAAACAGACTCGGCTCTTGAAAGACATAACCGACCGGACGTTGGTGAGGGGGGATAAAATGTGTCTGCTGTTGCCAAATGGCATCACCAACCCGCAGGTAACCGTGGGGAGTAGCCTCCAGACCTGCGATAGCACGCAGTAGTGTGGTTTTACCGCATCCTGAAGGGCCAAACAGTGCAGTGACCCCACGTGTTGGGATGGTGAAATCGACATCAAGTGTGAATGACTCACGTTGAATTTTGAATCGTGCCTCAATGGTACTCATGGCTGCACTACGCTAAAGCGGCGGTTGATTCCGTAGACGGTAATCAACAGTAGAAAAGAGAGCAGGAGCAGGCCGCCAGAGAGCCAGTGAGCCTGACCATACTCCAACATCTCAACATGGTCATAGATAGCAATGGAAAGCACCTGGGTTTCGCCGGGAATATTGCCACCGATCATCAGCACAACCCCAAACTCTCCTACGGTATGGGCAAACCCCAATACCGCTGCGGTTAAAAAACCGGGGCGAGCGAGCGGCATCACAACGGTTAAAAAGCGGTCAAGGGGGGAGGCACGGAGTGTCGCAGCCACTTCGAGCGGACGTTGTCCGATTGCGGTGAAGGCCCCCTGCAGAGGTTGCACCACAAAGGGCAGGGAGTAGAAGACAGAGCCGACCACCAGCCCTGTAAAGGTAAAGGCGAGTGGCTGAAACCCTGCCATTGCAGAGAGTTGCCCCAGGGGGCCATGGGGGCCAATCATCACCAACAGATAGAACCCCAGTACGGTTGGGGGAAGAATCAAAGGGAGGGCAACCACCGCCTCAATCAGAAATTTGTAACGCCATCTGGAGCGTGACAGCCACCAGGCGAGCGGTGTTCCCAGCAGTAGCAGTACCAGAGTGGTGATGGCCGCCAACTTGAAGGTGATCAACAGTGCGGTTAAATCGGTGCTACTGATCATGAGCAAGACTGTATCCAAATTGTTGAATGATCTTAGCGGCTTCTCGGCTCTTTACAAAATCGAGAAAGTTACGTGCTGCAGGCTGCTCTTTGAGCAGTACCACTTGCTGTTCAATGGGGGTGTAATATTTTTGTGGCACCTGCCAGCGGGAGCCTTTTGTCTTGATATTGAGTAGCTGAGCCGTAGAGACCAGCCCCAGCTCAGCATTGCCGCTATCAATATACTGCAAGGTTTGAGCAATGTTTTCACCACGTACCAGATGCGGTTGAAGCTTCTCCCAAAGCCCTTGAGCTTGCAGGAACTCCTTGGCTGCTCTTCCGTAGGGGGCCAGTTTTGGGTTGGCAATGGCGAGATGTGAAAAGCTCTGTTGCCGGAGTACTGTTGCTGTTGAGTCAATTTTACTCTGGTCCGGACTCCACAATACCAGCTCTCCAACGGCATAGGTAAAGCGGCTTCCTGTAATGGCTTGTCCCTCCTCCTCCAGTCGTGTTGGGCGATGCTGATCGGCTGCAAAATAGAGGTGGTAGGGGGCACCATGTACAATTTGCGCATAGAGCTTACCGGTTGAGCCGGTAATCAGGGTGATGGTGTGGTCACTCTGCTGGTGAAAACGTCCTATCAGTGCCTTGGCGGCAGCGGTGAAATTGCTGGCCACAGCAACTCGAATCTCATCTGCTGCGGTAACAGGAGCATAGAGAGCGGCCCCTAACAGGGCTGATACCACGATACGTATGACCATCTGAATGGATAGGAGGAGGTGTGCCATAAAAGGTTATCTTTAGTGGTACGGTGAATTGCCACCTTTATGTTTAATATTGGATCGGTATACTACGCGGAGAAGGTAGAATTTGACAATTTATTGGGGAAATAGGGAATGAAGGTACTGGAAGATCTATTTGAAAACTTTCTCTGGAGTAGCCGTCTTGTCGTGTTGACAGCGGTTTTATCAAGTTTGCTTGCTGCACTGGCTATGTTTTATATGGCAACGGTAGATGCGGTCTATATGGTCTCTCATCTGCTCCATTATGCAGATCCGGCTCTGGAGGCGGCTGCACGAAGCAGCCTGCATGCGACAACCGTGACCCATATTGTAGAGATTGTGGATGGCTACCTGCTAGCGACAGTGCTGTTAATCTTTGCGCTGGGGCTCTATGAACTTTTTATTGGTGAGATCGATGCCGCGCAGGGAGATCAAACCTCATCCAATATTCTTCTGATCAAGAGTCTGGATGATCTCAAAGCGCGTCTTGCCAAGGTGATCTTGATGATTTTGATTGTCAAATTCTTTGAGCATACGGTTTCGATGGAGTTTGCCACCCCATTGGATCTGCTCTATATGGCGGGAGGCATTGCACTGATTGGCCTCTCTCTCTATCTCTCTCACGCAGGGGATCACAGTAAGCGTTAAAGAGCGCCACAAACCATGCATTTTTTAGTGATTGTTGTGGCAGTATCGCACTCGAATCCTCTGTTACTGGTATAGGTGCTGTGGAACGAATCTGCAGGAAAGAGAGAGTCATATCCAGTAGGGAGCAGTAGGGAGCAGTAGGGAGTATTAAAGAGTGACTGAACAAAGACGCCAAGGGGTTCAAGTACTACTGGTCGAGGATAACAAAACCAGCCAACTGGTGATGCAACAGGTGTTGCTGGGTTTTGATGCCGAGGTAACCATCGTAGAGAATGGTCAGGAGGCACTAAATGCAGTCCAGCAGCAACCGTTTGATATAGTGTTGATGGATGTGCAGATGCCGGTGATGGATGGCTATGAGGCGACAAAACAGATTCGTCTGCTATTTTCAGCCGCTGAACTTCCTGTCATTGCAATGACTGCCAATACCTTGAAAGAAGATCGTGAGAAGGCTTTAGAGGTGGGGATGAATGATTATCTGTCTAAGCCAATCGAAGTCGATGCGATTCACCAGGTGTTGGGAAAATGGATAGAACATAAAGAGGGGGCGGCCAGGGAGACGGTTCAGGATGAAGAAGAGAGTGAAGCACGGCCTTCACAACTGCCGGGGCTTGATGTTGTGGAAGGGGTTGGGCGAATGATGGGGCAATGGGGTATCTATTTCGAGATCATTCAGCACTTTGCAGAGACGAATCAGTTTTTTTATGATGAATTGATCAGGAACCTGAAAGAAGAAGAGGTTGATAACGTCGTCGAAATGTTGCATCGGTTCAAAGGAATCTCAGCAAGCATCTCTGCCAATGAGCTTTCAGCACTGTTGGCAGAGATTGAAAAAGAGATGAGAGAGAGAGGGGCCATCGGGCAGTCTCAACTGGAAAACCTGAAAAGAGCCTTTGAGACCGTTATGACCTCGATTGCTAGTGCTCGAACAATATAGGTTCCCGGTAAATCTTTTATTCTGGATAAAGTGCTGCCCTGTTTCTAGTCTCCAGATGCAGCGTAAATCTCCTCATCCGTCTGCACCTTTCCGGTTTTGAGCTCAATCTCTGTGGCATCACGAACATCCACAATCACCAGGTCTATATTGATATCGGCTCCCGCTAAGGGGTGGTTGCCATCCACAGTAACCTCATCATCATTGAGTGCCGTGATGGTAACAGGGAGGTCATTGCCATTTTTCTGTGTAAAGAATTGCATACCGATATGGAGACCATCCTTTGAGTTGAATTGGCCTCTCGGAATCACTTTAACCTTCGATTTATCATGCACTCCGAAACCCTCTTCCGGGGCTAGAGAGAACGTTAACCGCTCCCCCGTTTGGTGTCCCTCAATCTTTTTCTCAATAGCAAGAAACAGAGAGCCTCCTCCCTGAATAAATGCAAGTGGCTCACCGTGGTCAGAGCTGTCTATGATGTCCCCTTTTTTATCAACCATTTTATACTCGATGGTGACGACTCGATTATTACTTATTATCATACAATATCCTTGTGAGGGCCTTTTACTTGGAGGCGCACTTGATTATAGCTGTAAAACTCTATTTTACAGAAAAATTGGGCGGCCACCTGGAGAATAGTTGGCTGAAAAGGGGACACGATACAGAGTGCCAGTCCATATCTGGATTGGAGTTGATACAATCCTGACATCCTCAGTTGACCGCTTCTGGAGTTTGTAATGCTATGAAACTGTTGAAAGATGTTGCTAATGGTTTGATCGCTCTACTGAGGAAGACACGTTACAGACCAGATTGTGCATTTAGGTGTGCGCATTACTGCGTTACAATTCCTTGCATCTGCGTACTATTCTGCGTCACTGTGCCTTGTCCTGCGCACGCCTGAACACACGCTCTAACCTGTTCAACTGAGGAATCTAGGATTATGCTATGGAACTTTATGATGCACGCCCTGATGGGGTGGCTGGGTGCCTACTATTTTTTGCTTGCACCCGACCGTATAGGTACAGCGATTCTGGTGGTGTGCATGACTCAGGCGGTAGATCAGATTCGGGTGCGCAAGGAGAAGTGGGCTGAGGTCGAGGCCCTGCCCGAAAATGAGCGAGCTGAGGCCTCGAAGGCGTTGGAACAGAACATCAGGCAGATCATGATCATGACCTTTATTCAGAATGTAGCCATCTTTACAGGAGTGCTATTGCTGACGGCTCATGCTGCAAGATTAAATGGCTGGTTGTAAAGGAGCTGATAATGGATGAACAGGATAATGAGTTGGATGAGGTCGATTTGGGTAGTTTTTTCTATCGAAATAATGCCTATACCCGGTTGACTGGTGGAGAGGGGGAAGTTGCTCTGATTGATAAACGGGACCCAAAAGAGATGGTTCAGATGGAGCCTTGGCTAGGTACCGTCTTCATGTTGGCAGATGGTCAGCATACCGTTGAAGAGTTGATTCACCACATGCGCTCAAGTTACGGAGGTAATCCACCGGCAGATCTGGAACGAACCATTCTTTCTGTCGTTACACGACTTGAGGAGTCCGGTACTATTTTGTTGGGAAAAGAGCGCAAAGATCTCCCCTATCACTTGGCAAGACCAATTGAAGAGCTTGACCTGGAAAAGGCGAAAGAGTTCTTGCAAGAGGATGGTTATTACCAGATTTTGCACTAAGGAACCCCTGAATAACTCATGTGTAAATGCCTAACGCCCATAACGCCCAATATCTTCGTTGCTCGACCTCGTTCCTCGGTTGAAAACCTTGCTAATAGCCTGTTATTGACTGCGATTTTCGCCTTGATCTTGGACGCTATGGACGTAATTCAAATTACCCAGACTTGTTCAGAGGTTCCCTAAGTATGTTGTATGGAATGAGCAATCGAGAGGCCGCCCTCTCTGTGGTGGGTGCCTTTGTGGCGACACTGCTGGCCTCTTTTATGAGTTACACCATTCTGGAAGAGGACCATATTCCAATGGTGCTCGCTTCAACCGGAGCCTCTGCAATGCTGATTTTTGCACTGCCCCACAGTCCGGTTTCTCAGCCCTGGAATTTGGTTGGAGGACACGTGACCTCTGCATTTGTTGGCATCAGTTGTCTACTGTTGATCGATAGTCCGGTACTCGCCTCATCGGTCGCCATTGCTGTTGCGATGCTTTTAATGCACGCGTTGCGATGTATGCATCCACCGGGTGGGGCAACGGCAGTGACCGCTGCAATTGGGAGCCAGCAGATTGAAAATCTAGGTTACGCCTTTATGGTGATCCCTGTTTTTTTGAATGCAATTATCCTGCTCTCTATCGCAATGGCGGTAGGGGTGGTGCGTGAGAAAAATCCATTTTAGCCGCTCTCACCTTTCACCTGTCTATGCACTTGGTAACCCCCGTTTCTGTGCTCCAGCGTGGGAATGTATATTGGACAAGCTTCTGGCTCAGGACTCCAGATTTTTAATCGCCCAGACTGCAGCCTCCACGCGGGTTTTTAACTGTAATTTTTTCAAAATATTTTTCATGTGAACTTTGACGGTGCCATCTGAGATGTCCAGCTGACGTGCAACAACCTTGTTGCTCTTACCATCCATGACCAGACGTAGTATTTCAGTTTCACGGTTGGTCAATTCAGCTTCTGCTGAGGAGTGAGGGGGCAGATGATCTTCACGAATTGATTTTGCTAACAGTGTGGTCAGCTGTTCACTGATGACGGTATGTCCATCAGCGGCTTGTTCAATTTTTTCCAGGATCTGTTCTGGTTCCATATCTTTCAACAGGTACCCGTCGGCACCACTGCGTAGTGCATCCAGAACATCAGACTCATGATTTGAGACCGATAGCATGATGACTTTTGAAGGAAGTCGCTCTTGTTTGAGAAGTGTCAGAGTCTCAATGCCGTTCATCCCCTTCATGTCAATATCCAGCAGAATGAGATCAGGGCTTGTCTCGATGGCCAGCTGAATCCCGTCATCACCATTTGCAGCCTCCCCAATCACGGTAAACAGAGGGTTCATGGAGAGCAGATTTTTCACCCCTTTACGAAATAGCGGGTGGTCATCGATAATGATTATTTTAATTAGGTTTGGTTGATCCATGAGGTGATATCTCCTGTCGGTTCATGGTGTTCTACGGGGGTGAAGTTGATCTCAATGCGAGTGCCGCCACCATTGCGGTTAGCAATGTTATAGGTTCCATTTAATGCTGTTGTACGCTCTTGCATAATAGAGAGGCCAAAATGCCCCTTGCGTAACGCATTTTTATCGATACCAATACCATCATCTTGTATAGAGAGCGTGATTATTTTGGAAGGTGCGCAGCGGACTTCAACCCAGACGTTGGAGGCATTCGCATGTTTATGTATGTTTGTCAGGGCTTCACGTAAAATGTAGACCAGATGAATGGCCTCATGGGGGTTGATCCTGCAGTCACTCAGGCGGATGTCATGATTGATCTTCACCGGTTCCCGTTGACTGAAATCTTCAATAGCCTGTTTTATGGTATTGCCCAGCTCATCCGTTTCAATAGAGAGTCTGAAGGTCGTGAGCAGCTCACGGAGCTGGCGGTATGCATTGTTAAGCTCGGTACGAATATCGGTTGCAATGGTTTGAGCCTCTTCGCTGTGTTCGATACCAGAGAGCTGATTTTGAATGCGACTCACCTCAATTTTCAGGTAGGAGAGTGACTGAGCCAATGAGTCATGTAACTCACGGGCAATGCTGCTGCGTTCATGGGTCAGGATGTTCTCCTTCTCCTTAATGGTGGCACGGGCAATGGTGATGGCAGCACCAATCTGTTCGGAGATCATCTGGATGGTGGAGGTTTGCCACTCATCCAACGATATATCTCCTGTTTTAAGGATCAACAGACCATAAGAGCGTGAAGGGTTGCGGTCTCTGATCGGGATGACAAGCTCTCCGCTACTATTATCGAGCAGTGTAATACATGTTTTGCACCCTGTTTTACAGCGTTGATCTTGTATGTTGGAGGCCAGGATATGGCCGCTATCGGTATTTGTGCCGGAGAGGCAGATCATGCCTAATTCTATGTTAAGAAAGTGCTTTATATTATCCAGTATGCGTTCATAGCTACTGGAACTTGTCGGGAACTGGGCCAGAATACTGGAGGTGTTATAGAGTAGCTCCATAGAGTCTTTTTTCTGCTTCAAATCATCTGTTTTTTCACGGATCTCTTTTTCCTGGTCAATATAGGTTTTGGATAGCTCAGAAGACATGGCGTTAAAAGTATTGACCAGACGCGTGAGTTCATTATTTCCGTTGACAATTGCCTGATAGCTGAAGTCACCCTGACGAATCTTTTGTGTTGCGGTCATCAGGCTTTGAAGTGGGGTAAGAACCTTGGAGTGTAAGAAGAATATGATCATGAGCACAATGGTAATGGCAATAAACAGACTGCTTGTCTCGATGAGGTGAAGTATCTTGATCTTATGCTCCATCTCCAACTCCAGCTCCTTCACCATGCGGTCAATTTTTGCAACAAAATAGTTGACCAGACTCAGGTAGCGTTGGCGGATCAGTGTTCTTGATGTTTCAGTTAATGCACGCCACTGGGCATCATGAGGTGTGCCTGGAAATGCGGCAGGGTCTTCCATTTTTTCATAGGCATAGAGGATTGGCTTGACCTGGTACTGCCATACTCGAGCAACCTCCTCATAGGCTTTGTAGATTTCGCTATCAGGATCTCTGGGGATTGCCGACTTGATACTTTGGTGGTGAAGTCGTGAATCAAAGCCCAATAGGTGGCTTGAGAACAGATCACCTGATATAGAGGATTCCGCCTTTGTGCTTTCGACCGTGTTTGTGTAGACCAGATCCGTTGCGATCTGGAATGATTTCATGCGTAGAGAGCCGGATTGGTTGATTGCGCTGGCCATTCCGGAAATGGATTCTGAAATAAAAATAGAGCTGAGCATACTGATGAATGCAAGCAGCACGATGCTTCCCAGAGCAAGACTAAAATTAAAAATAAGTGACTGCTCTTTTTGTTGAATTGACATATGTCTGTTATTTGCTGAGGGAAGAGTGATGAAGTGTGAGGAATAGGGAGTACCACCTAAAGTGTTACGGTACCTCTGTGCAGCTGACTATCGTAAAGCATTTGAGATGAATATCAATAGATACAGGTAGATAGTTGTCTATCCCCTTATACCTCTAAAGTGGTAGAGAGGGGGTATGAGTAGCTGATTTTACGGCCTTGGTATCATTGCGCTGCAGCCATTAGACCGATAGATTCCGCACTACATAGCAGTGTTTGCTATATTTTTTGTAAAACTCAGAGAGGAATCGAGATGCCAAGTTTTAGAGCCCAGCAGCTTTCAGTACTCACCATGAACACCTTCGCTTTTACTGCCTGTTTTGCAGTTTGGGTGATGTTCTCCATTATTGGAATACCGATCAAAGAGCTGTTAACGCTCAGTGAGACCCAATTCGGTATTCTGATTGCAACCCCGATCCTGACCGGTTCACTGGCCCGACTGCCGGTGGGGATGCTGACGGACAAGTATGGCGGTCGTATTGTCTATTTTCTCTTGATGCTGGCTACGATTCTTCCACTCTGGTTTATCAGTGAAGCGACTGAATACTGGCAGTTTCTTGTATTAGGACTGTTTGTCGGTATTGCAGGTGCTTCGTTCTCGGTGGGTATTGCCTACACCGCACGCTGGTTTACCAAAGAGAAGCAGGGCTTTGCAATGGGTATCTTTGGTGCCGGTAATGCGGGTGCGGCACTGACCAAATTTGTGGCACCTTCCCTGGTGGTGGCCTATGGCTGGGAGATGGTTCCCAAAGTCTATGCTGTAGCAATGTTTGTGACCGTTGTACTCTACTGGATGTTCACTTATGAAGATCCTGACCATAAGGTCGGTAGCCATGTCACCATTGCGGATCAGTTGAAGATGTTGAAAGATCCCAATATCTGGAAGTACATGCAGTACTACTCACTGGTGTTTGGTGGCTTTGTAGGCCTCTCTCTGTGGATGACCAAATACTATATTGCTGAATATGGTTTTGACTTAACTACAGCAGCACTCTTGGCTGCCACTTTTGTGTTGCCATCGGGGATTATTCGAGCATTGGGAGGCTGGTTCTCGGATAAATATGGAGCTTACAAGGTAACTTGGTGGGTGATGTGGATCTCCTGGGTCTGCCTGTTCCTGATGTCCTATCCACAAACAGAGATGGTAATAAAGACCACAACTGGTGACGTGGCCGTGGGTATCGGCCTTAATGTTTGGGTCTTCACCAGTCTGCTGTTTGTTGTGGGTATTGCTTGGGGCTTTGGTAAGGCCTCCGTATTCAAGTTCCTGTCTGATGAATATCCAGACAATATTGGTGTTGCATCAGGAATTGTTGGATTGGCCGGCGGTATGGGTGGATTTCTGTTGCCCATTATGTTCGGCGCATTGATTGACTTCACCGGAGTGAACAGTGTGGTCTTTATGTTGCTCTATGGTGCTACCTCTGTCTCCTTGGTTTGGATGCATTACACCTTTGCAAGAGACAAGCAACGGCAGGATGCGGTGATCGCAAAAAATCATGTGATGCGTGAGTATGAGCAGTCTCATGAGGATTTAGAGTCTTATGCGGTTGCTAAAGCGGCAGTAGAGCAAGCTGACATCATCGAACAGTTCTATAACAGCTACACCTCCTCACGAGAGAAGGCAATAGTGGAAGCGGAACGGATGAAGCGGCAGAGAGAAGAGGGACAGCTCCCAAGCGAGTCTTTGGAGTAGCCGTTCCTGGTTTTTAGATTCAAAGTTGTAAGCGTTTTACTTTTTTATTAACGATAAGGAGACAGTAATGTCGGATATCACAAAATGGGACCCGGAAGATGAACAGTTCTGGGAATCAGAAGGGAAAAAGGTCGCAAATAGAAATCTCTGGATTTCGATTCCGAGCCTGTTAAATGGGTTTGCGGTGTGGCTCTATTGGGGCATCATTACCGTACAGATGCTTAATCTGGGGTTCCCTTTTGCAAAACCAGAGCTTTTCACACTGATGGCAATTGCCGGTTTGACAGGTGCAACCCTGCGAATCCCCAGTAGCTTCTTTATCCGTATTGCGGGTGGTCGAAATACCATCTTCTTTTCTACAGCACTGTTGATGATACCGGCTATCGGCGCAGGTATTGCGCTTCAGGATAAGGAGACACCACTCTGGGTATTCCAGATTCTGGCATTCCTTTCCGGTTTTGGTGGTGGTAACTTCGCCTCTTCAATGTCCAATATCAGCTTCTTCTTTCCAAAGAAGCAGCAGGGGTTGGCGCTTGGATTGAATGCAGGGCTGGGAAATGCAGGTGTAACAACCATGCAGATTCTGGTTCCTCTGGTGATGACCTTCGGAATCTTCGGTGGTGATCCCATGACTCTGGTGACCTCTTCAGGAACCTTGATTGGTAAGATTCCTGCAGGCTCCGATACCTATATCCACAATGCCGGCTTTATCTGGTTGGTCTTTCTGATTCCATTGGCCGTTGCCGGTTGGTTCGGAATGAATAATCTTAAAGTGGACCACGTAACTCCGAATCTGCCTTCTCCGATTGGTGCCTTCTCCATGATCACCATGATGCTGGGTATTGGATTTATGACAGCAGCAGCTGGACTCTACGTCATCCTTCCAGATCCAACAGGGATCGGCGCACCCGGTTGGGCGAAATGGCCGGTGATTGCAGGTATCCTGTTTATGACTGTTCAGATTCTGAAATTGCTTCCGGGCGAGATCAAACCGAACCTGAAGCGTCAGTTCAAAATCTTTGAGAACAAGCATACCTGGGTGATGAGTATCATCTATACCATGACTTTCGGCAGCTTTATTGGTTACTCTGCAGGTTTTGCATTGGCGATTAAGGTGGTCTTTGGTTTTACTCATGTGATGGGTGCCGATGGCGTCATGATGCATGATTTGTCTAACCCAAATGGACCTTCAGCACTGATGTACGCCTGGATGGGCCCCTTTATTGGTGCGTTGATTCGTCCTATTGGTGGATGGATGGCAGATAAGATTGGTGGAGCCAAGGTGACACAGTATGTCTCCATTACCATGATTGCCAGTGCATTGGGTGTGGCTTACTTCCTCGCAGCAGCCTACAAGTCTGCAACGCCTGAGGAGTTCTTCTTCCCATTCTTTATTCTCTTCCTGATTCTGTTTGCAGCAACAGGAATTGGTAATGGTTCTACCTTCCGTACCATTGCGATGGTATTTGATAAAGAGCAGGCCGGCCCTGTACTGGGTTGGACCTCTGCAGTAGCCGCTTACGGTGCCTTTATTATTCCTAAGGTGTTTGGTGAGCAGATCAAGGCAGCTACACCAGAGAATGCACTCTACGGGTTTGCCGTCTTCTACACGGTCTGTTTAGTCCTCAACTGGTGGTACTACCTCGGGCCCAAAAGAGAGTTTGATAACCCATAAACCAAAAAGGACAACCCATCTCTTAGATGGGTTGTCTCAATCTGAATTCAGAGTAGCTCCAACTACGTAATACAAGGAGAGTTTTGTATGAGTCATTTTCTCGATCGACTGAGATATTTTGGCAAAGTTAAAGAGACCTTTTCAAAAGGTCACGGCATCACAACCCGTGAAGATCGTCAATGGGAAGATACCTACCGCAATCGCTGGCGTCATGACAAGGTGGTACGTTCCACCCATGGTGTCAACTGTACCGGAGGCTGTTCCTGGCAGATCTTTGTGAAGAATGGTCTGGTTGCCTATGAGATGCAGCAGACCGATTATCCACGTACACGGGATGATCTACCCAATCATGAACCCAGAGGGTGTCAGCGTGGTGCCTCTTTCTCTTGGTATCTCTACAGTCCACACCGTATCAAATATCCATTGGTGCGTGGACGACTGGTTGATCTCTATCGCATAGAGCGTGCTACGGGTAAAGATCCTGTGGATGCTTGGGCGGCGATTCAGAGTGACTCAAAAAAACGTGATAGTTATGTAGGGGTACGTGGCCTGGGTGGCTTTGTACGTGCAGATTGGGAAGAGGTGACCGAGATGATTGCGGCAGCCAATATCCATACCATCAAGAAGTGGGGGCCTGACCGTATTTACGGATTCTCACCAATCCCTGCAATGTCCATGATCTCTTATGCGGCTGGCTCCAGATACTTATCCCTAATTGGTGCTGGAGTTGGCTCTTTTTATGACTGGTACTGTGATTTGCCTCCAGCTTCACCTCAGGTGTGGGGCGAGCAGACAGATGTACCGGAGTCCGCAGACTGGTACAACTCCAAGTACATCATTGTCTGTGGTGCAAACCTGCCAATGACCCGTACTCCAGATGCCCACTTTGCGGTAGAGTCCCGTTATAACGGAACCAAGATTGTATCGATGGCACCGGATTATGCAGAGTATGTGAAATTTGCCGATCTCTGGATGCCGGTTAAGCAAGGTACAGATGCTGCAGCATTTATGGCAATGGGGCATGTGGCACTGAAAGAGTTCCATGTCAATCAGCAAGACCCTTACTTTACCGAGTATGCCCGTAGCTTTACCGACTTCCCAATGCAGGTAATCTTGAGTAAGAACGGAGATCAGTTGGTCTCTGGACGTTTCTTGCGGGCCTCTGATTTTGATAACAATATGGGAGAAGACAATAATCCAGAGTGGAAAACCATTGTATTTGATTCGAAGAGTCAATCCTTCGTGGTACCGAACGGTTCTGTAGGGTTCCGTTGGGGAGAAGAGGGCAAGTGGAATATTCTGGAGCAGGCGAACGGAAGCGAGATTGAGGCAGAGCTGAGTTGTATTGAGGGTAAGGATGTCGTAGTGGATGTAACCTTCCCTCACTTTAACCCGGAAGATGGTGACACTCTGGTACGCAAAATTCCTGCACGTAGCTTGAAGCTGGCTTCTGGAGAAGAGGTGATGGTCACCTCTGTATTTGATCTACAGGTCGCTCAGTACGGTGTTGATCGTGGTCTGGGTGATAATCTGGCAACCTCCTATGATGATGCTACCGTTCCTTATACACCTGCATGGGCCGCCAAGGTAACTGGTGTGCCAGCAGCAGATCTGGAACGTACCGGACGGGAGTTTGCAGATAATGCATCCAAAACCCGTGGTAAATCGATGGTGATTCTGGGAGCCGCAATCAACCACTGGTACCACAATGATATGAACTATCGTGGCATCATGAACCTGCTGCATATCTGTGGCTGTGTGGGGCAATCAGGTGGCGGTTGGGCACACTATGTCGGGCAGGAGAAACTCCGTCCTCAGGCGGGTTGGGCACCGATTGCATTTGCTCTGGACTGGCACCGTCCACCACGTCATACCGCATCGACCACTTACTGGTATTTCCATACTGATCAGTGGCGTTATGAGCGAGTTGAGGCCGATGGTCTTCTGGCATCGACCGCTAAGGGTCGTTATAAAGGATACCAACTGGGTGACTATAATGTGGTTGCACAGCGTCTCGGCTGGACACCATCCATGCCGCACTTTGATAAAAATCCGATTGAGATTGTCAAGGATGCAGAGGCTGCGGGTGCCACTGATGAAGCGGGTGTTTCCAGCTACCTCGCAGAGAAGTTGAAATCGGGTGAAATTAATTTTGCCTACGAGGATATTGATGCGGAAGAGAACCATCCACGTAACCTGTTTGTATGGCGTTCCAACCTGATTGGTTGCTCATCCAAAGGGCATGAGTATTTCCTCAAACATCTGCTGGGTGCACAAAATGGTGTATTGAGTGAAGGTATCGAGGGTGCCTCCTGTCAAGAGATCAAATGGCGAGAGAAGTCACCAACAGGAAAGTTGGACCTGATGGTAGATATCAACTTTAGATTGAACTCCACGGGAGCCTACTCAGACATCGTTCTACCCACGGCAACCTGGTATGAGAAGGCAGATCTGAATACCACAGATATGCACCCTTTCATCCACCCGTTGAGTAAAGCGGTCGATCCTGCATGGGAATCTCGTTCAGACTGGCAGATCTTCAAGACCATTGCCAAGCGCTTCTCAGAGTTGTCAGAGACCCATCTGGGTACACAGAAGGATGTTGTTTCACTGCCTATGCAGCACGATACCCCGATGGCATTGGCACAGCCTTTTGGTGAAGTTAAAGACTGGAAGAAGGGCGATTGTGACCTGATTCCTGGCAAGACGGCACCGATCTTTAAAGTGGTAGAGCGTGATTACCCCAACACCCATGCTAAATATAGTGCATTGGGACCTCTGATGAATAAACTGGGCAATACCATCAAGGGTATAGACTGGAATACGGATAAAGAGATTAAAGAGCTTGCTTCACTCAATGGTGTGATCAAAGACGAGGGGATCAGTAAGGGGATGCCCTCACTGGCGGAAGATATCCATGTCTGTGATGCCGTGATGCGAATGGCACCGGAGACCAATGGTGAAGTTGCTCACAAATCGTGGAGTGCACAGAGCAAGAAAACAGGTATTGACCATAGCCATCTTTACAAAGGTCGTCAGGAAGACAAGATTACCTATCGTGATATTGTTTCTCAGCCTCGCAAGATTATTACCGCGCCAACCTGGTCAGGAATTGAGTCGGAAGAGGTGAGCTACAACGCCTGTTATACCAATCTGCATGAGCATATTCCACTGCGTACCCTGACCGGACGTGCCCAGTTCTATCAAGATCATGAGTGGATGCTCGATTTTGGTGAAGGGTTCTGTGCCTATAAGCCAGCGGTTGATCTGCAGGCGCACAGGAATGTGCCCGATGCCATTAAAGGGAAACCCCATCTGGTTCTGAACTGGATTACTCCGCACTCCAAGTGGGGAATCCACTCCACCTATCAGGATAACCTGAGAATGTTAACTCTGTTCCGTGGTGGCCCATACTTCTGGGTTTCGGAAGAGGATGCACGTTCAATAGGTCTTGAGGATAACGATTGGGTTGAGGCTGTGAATGATAACGGGGCAACAGTCGCTCGGGTCGTGGTCTCGCAACGTGTTCCTAACGGGATGGCGATCATGTATCACGCGCAGGAGAAGAACGTCAACGTACCGGGTTCCAATACCACGGGTAAACGAGGCGGTATCCTCAACAGTGTGACTCGTACGGTGCCCAAACCAACCCATATGATTGGTGGTTATGCTCAGCTTTCCTATGCATTTAACTACTATGGAACAGTTGGTTCAAACCGCGATGAGCATGTCATTGTCCATAAGATTGAAGATCAGGATGTGGATTGGTTAGAGCGTCCATTGACGCCAGAGCGGGAGGCGAAGAAGAACCCTCCAGGTATCAATAACTAATCACGTCAGGACATAGGAGAAATAAACATGAAAATACGTGCACAAATTGGCATGGTACTGAATCTTGACAAGTGTATTGGTTGTCATACCTGTTCGGTAACTTGCAAAAACATCTGGACTAACCGCAAAGGAGTTGAATACGCCTGGTTCAATAACGTTGAATCCAAACCGGGTGTTGGTTATCCCAAAATGTGGGAAGATCAGGATAAATGGCGTGGTGGTTGGGTGAACAAAGAGGGCAAACTGGAGCTGAGGTCAGGTGGTCGAATCAGCAAATTGCTCAATATCTTTGCCAACCCGGATATGCCGGAAGTTGATGACTATTATGAGCCATTTGATTATGACTATCCCAAGCTGCAGAACAAACCTCTCTCAGAGGCGGCCCCTACAGCGCGTCCTGTCTCGCAGATTACCGGTGAGCAGATGGACAAGATCACCTGGGGACCCAACTGGGAAGATGATCTGGCTGGAGAGTTTTCTAAACGTTCTAAAGATAAGAACTTTGAAGGCATTCAGAAGCAGATGTATTCGGAATTTGAGAATACCTTCCATATGTATCTGCCTCGACTCTGTAACCACTGTCTGAACCCTGCCTGTGTTGCCAGTTGCCCATCCGGTGCGCTCTACAAGCGTGATGAGGATGGTGTGGTACTTGTAGACCAGGATCGTTGTCGTGGCTGGCGTATGTGTGTCAGCGCCTGCCCTTACAAGAAGATCTACTTCAATTGGGAATCGGGTAAATCAGAGAAATGTATTCTCTGCTATCCTCGACTGGAATCTGGAATGCCAACGGCATGTGCAGAATCCTGTGTAGGTCGAATCCGTTATATGGGTGTGATGCTCTATGATGCGGACAAGATCAGTGATGCGGCCGGGGCTTCCAGAGAACAGGATCTCTATCAGGAACAGATGAACATCTACATGGATCCGAATGATCCTGAAGTTGTACGTCAGGCGTTGGCTGATGGTGTACCACAATCGTGGATTGATGCAGCACAGCAGTCTCCAGTCTATAAGATGGCTGTGGATTGGAAGATCGCCTTCCCGATCCATCCGGAATACCGGACACTGCCGAGCATGTGGTATGTACCTCCGCTGTCACCTGTCCAGGGTCAAATTGATCAGGGTACCCTGCAGACCGAGTCTGACGGAGTGATTCCAACCGTGAATTCACTGCGTTTCCCCTCTAAATTCCTCGCCAACCTGTTAACCGCAGGGGATGAGACGCCAGTCATCAGCGCGATTCGCAGACTGTTGGCAATGCGTAGCCATCAGCGAATGAAAACAGTGGAAGGGGGTGATGGCAAGGATGCACTGGACACGGCTGGTTTGACTATAGAACAGGCTGAAGAGATGTATCGTTATCTGGGTATTGCGAACTATGAAGATCGCTTTGTAATACCGACTTCGCATGAAGAGTTGCGTCTTGATGATCCATACGGATTCCAGGGACAAAATGGCTTCTCAGGTGGAAATACGAGTGCCCATGGTGAGGATTCTGGACAGGGGATGAGCCTGTTCCCGGTTCCTCGTAAAAAGACTGTCACGCCAATGGCCATTGTTGCACCACCCAAGAGCAGAAGATCCTGATAAGGAGAGTTAAAGATGAAACTGTATACCGTATTGGCCCGTCTGTTGGATTACCCAACCCCGGATCTGATGAATCATTTATCAGAAATCCGGGAGGTGATGGACAGTGAGCCTCAAGTGGAACCGAGTGAACGAGAAGTGGTGTCCGAATTTATGAGTTGGATACAACTTCATGAGTTGACAGGGATTCAGCAAATTTATGTGCAGACATTTGACATGGTTCCTGAACATGATCTTCACATGACTCACCATATTCATGGTGATAATCGTGATCGTGGCCCAGCCTTGATTGATCTAAGTGAACATTTCCGGGCTAATGGCCTGGAAATCAAGGATGGTGAGATACCGGACTATCTGCCGCTATTGCTGGAGTATGTCTCAACCTTAGGTGAAGATGAGAGCCGTTTCTTCCTTGCCGATGTTGGGAAAATTCTGTCAATTCTTGCAGATAACCTGGAAAAGGCCGACAGCCCCTATGCGAGGTTGATTCGACTGGTAGAGAACCGTGGTCAACTGGTCAAAGCAGCTTGAAGGAGTAAATAATGACAATACATGATTTTATTTTTGGGGCCTATCCATATCTGGCCGGGACGGTGTTTATTCTGGGAAGCTGGATTCGCTTTGATCGCGAACAGTACACCTGGAAAGCAGATTCCAGTCAGTGGCTGAGTAATCAGGGAATGAGACTGAGTAGCAACCTGTTTCACGTAGGTATTCTGGGTATCTTTTTTGGACATGCAGCAGGTATGTTGCTACCACATAGCTGGTGGCAGTTGATTGCAACAGATGTACAGCATCAATATATTGCAATCTATGCCGGCACACTGTTTGGTGGGATGGCACTAGTAGGTGCAGCGCTGTTATTTATGCGTCGTATGACCAATGCAAGAGTGAAAGCGGTCAGCCGTTTGCGTGACAACTTTGTGATCCTCTGGTTATTGATCACCGCCTTCCTCGGTTTGAGTACCATTCCGGGCTCATTGAGCCATGCAGCAGCAGGTGATGTGAGTGACATGCTTGCCCTTGCGGAGTATGTGAAGAGCATTGCTACCCTGAGTGTTGATCCGAGCCTGATAGCAGGCGTTTCAATCAGCTACAAGATCCACATGTTCTTTGGAATGACCATTTTCCTGGTCTTCCCGTTTACTCGACTGGTTCATGTCTGGAGCGTGCCTCTGACCTATTTGAGTCGTGCTTACCAGGTTGTCCGGGTTAAAAATGTGACAATGAATTAAAGGTTCTGTTGCGGGGCCAACTCATGGGTACTGTCTGTTCCTGAGTTGGCCCTTTTTTATACGGAGATTTTTGAAATGACCATGAATACAAACCCAACAGCGATTCGGGTTGAATATGTGACAGTTGAAGGTAAAGAGATTGCGACCGATCAGGAAGGCTATATTCAGGATCTGGACCAATGGTCCGAAGGCTTTGCGGTAGCTCAAGCAAGAAAAGAGGGGCTGGAGTTAACACAAGAGCATTGGGATGTGATCTGGCTGCTTCGTAACCATTACGAAGAGCATGGCGTCCAGATAGAAGTCAGAAAGATGATAAAACACTTTGCAAAAGTCTGGGGGAAAGAGCGTGGTAACAACCGCAATCTGCATGATCTTTTTCCTAAAGGTGGCCCCCAAAAGCAGGGCAACCGTGTTGCAGGGATTCGTAAAACCAAGGGTGAACACTAAGAGATAGAAGTAACGAGCCGGGAGACTCCTCTGTAGACCAGAGGTTTCCTGATCTCTCTATCTATAACTAAGAATCGCTTAAACAATGTTGTCGGAGTACTGGTTTCTGAAATCCTAAAGGTCTACTGATGAGCACCAAAAGTTGAGTACTTTTCCTACGATACAGAGGTATTTCTGGGTACTGCTGTTATCTATCGTTCAATGGACAGCTTCTGCTGAACCACTTTCTACAGTCAATTTACAGTTAAAGTGGCTCCATCAATTTCAATTTGCCGGGTACTATGCCGCTTTAGAGAAAGGTTTCTATCGTGACGTAGGGCTGAATGTCGTCATTCATGAGCACACGCGTGACCGATCTCCACTGCAGCGATTAAGGAGTGGTGAAGTTGAATATATTGTTGCAGGGAGCGAACTCATTGTTGAGCGTAGTAAAGGGGTCCCGGTAGTCGCGCTCTCTGCTATTACACAACACAGCCCTTTGGCTTTATTGGTAACAAAAAACTCTGGCATTAAAAGCCCTTCTGATTTGCGTGATAAACGTGTGATGACAGATTTAGGGCTGACAAATGCACCCATACTTGCAATGCTCAAGAAATTTCTGAAAGAGAATGAATTTATACATCAGAAAAGTAGCTACAAGATCAATGATTTAATTGATGGAAAGACAGATGCTTTCAATGCTTATGTTACCAATCAAGGCTTTTTCCTAAAAGAGCAGGGAATAGGTTTTCACTACCTGCACCCAACTCGTTATGGTATTGATTTCTATGATGACATCCTGGCAACGACAGAACAGGAGATCACTCTTAACCCTCAACGGGCCACTGCGTTTCGAGAGGCTAGTCTGAAAGGGTGGCGCTATGCCCTGGATCATAGTGAGGAGATAGTCGAACTTATCCTGAAGAAATACAACTCGCAAGAAAAAAGCAGAGCGCACCTGCAATATGAAGCGATACAGATGCGTGAAATGATCCAGCCTTTGCTGGTTAATCTGGGTTATATGCACAGGGATCGTTGGATTCATATTCAAGATACGCTAACTGAGCTTGGATTCCTGGATCAAAAAGTAGCTATTGAAGAGTTGCTATACCTGCCAGAAAAGCCATGGGAAATTCCAGTGATTCTTATCTGGCTGCTCTCCGCAGGTGGAGTGCTTCTTATCTTATCAACGCTCTGGTCACTGACAATCAGAAAACAACGAGATGAACTGTCACGTTTTAAACATACGCTTGATCTGAGCAGTGACTGTGTATTCATGTTCAGTCCGGAAGACTATCGTTTTATCTATGTAAATGATGGCGCGACTGCTCAAGTTGGTTTTGAGAGAGAAGAACTACTGGAGATGACTCCAATTGATATCAAGCCAGAATTTACTGTAGAGCAATTTACTCAGATGGTAAAACCATTGGTTGAATGTCCTGGACTTGCCTATGAATTCGAAACACTCCATCGTCATAAAGACGGTCATGATATCCCTGTAGAAGTTACATTACAGTACATTGCTCCTCAAAAGGGTGCCCCTCGTTTTGTTGCGATTGTCCGGGATATTTCCGAGCGAAATGAGTTTGAAAACAATCTACGTCAGGCAAAAGAGCAGGCTGAACACGCAAATTATGCTAAAGATGATTTTCTGGCGTCCATGAGTCATGAGTTACGCACTCCATTGACCATCATCATGGGTAATAGTGAACTCCTGTCAGAGAGTGGACTCAATCAGAATCAGCAAGAAAATATTCAGACCGTAATGAGTGCAAGTTATAAACTACTCTCACTGGTCAATGATATCCTGGACCTGTCAAAGATAGAGTCCGGTAAATTTGAGGTTGACCTTGCCCCGTTTGACCTGACAGGGTTACTAGAGCAGTTGAAGGATATGTATGCACTGCAGGCGAAGGATGCTGGAGTTCACTTTGAGATACAGCAGAAGGAATACCCCCAATTTCAGCTTTGGGGAGACTTTGTACGCATAGGTCAAATACTGCTTAATTTACTCAGTAACGCATTTAAATTTACCGACCAAGGTAGCATCACACTGACCTGCTGGAGAGAGGGTGAGCTACTCAATTTCTCGGTTGAAGACAGCGGGATTGGTATGCCTCCAGAGGTGCTGGATCGTCTATTCCAACCTTTTGAACAGGCCGATAGCAGCATCTCTCGGCGCTATGGCGGTACCGGATTAGGGCTACATATCTCCTGGTCATTGGCAGAACTGCTGGATGGCTCCATAGAAGTGGTGAGTGAGGAGGGAAAAGGCTCTCAATTTACCTTAAAACTACCCTATCGAGAGAGTGAACTGCACACCCCTTCGGAAGATCAAAAACAGACAGGGGCTCAAAGCACGACAGCATCACATCAATATAGAGGTGAAGTATTGGTTGTAGAAGATACCCCGGAACTACAACTGTTGGAGAGCCGATTGCTCAAGTCGATGGGGGCTACCGTAACGTTGGCGAGTGATGGACAAGAGGCCGTTGAAAAGGCCAGTCAGCAGCACTTCGATTTGATCTTGATGGACATGCAAATGCCGGTGATGAATGGGTTAGAAGCAACCCGAGTATTGAGAGAGCAGGGGAGCCAAACCCCCATTGCCGCATTGACCGCAAACGTAATGCAGCGTCACCGGGACCAATTTTACCAAGCAGGGGTCGATGAATTCTTGCAAAAACCGATTAACAAGAGTGAACTACAGCAGACCCTCAATAAATATCTCAAACAAGAGCACACAACATTAGACAAAAGCACTGACACTACAGAAACCACACAATCAGATCAGCCGCAATGTGGTGAAGAGAGCCTCTGCCCAATACTGGTCATTGATGATGAAGAGAGGATGTTGGAGCTCTACCGGAAAGTGCTTGGAGGCCGCACCAGAGACTCCCATGGAGACGCTTTGCAAGCACTGGAAGGGGTGATGGGAGAAGCGATTACAGTACAGAAACAAAATGAGGAGCCTGTTGTAAAAGAGTTTTCCGTGACCGTTGCCAACCAAGGCAAACAGGGTGTTGAGCTGGCACAACAGGCAATTGAGGAGAACCGAGCTTTTCCGGTCGCCTTTATCGACATGCAGATGCCACCGGGGATGGATGGACTGGAGACCGCAAAAGCACTACGTGCACTGGATAAAAGGATCTACATCGTCATCGTAACCGCATACTCCAATACCAGCCTGGAACAGATTAACGAAGCACTGAGGTATGACGTACTTTATGTTCATAAACCCTTTGACCGACAAGAGATCCTGCAGATGGCGAGAATATTGAGTCAAAACTGGAAAAATGAACATCAAGGATTAATCGGTGGGGCAGCCTATGAAGCGGTCCCCTCTGGTGCTGCAGAAGAAGAGGTGGACGATGAGTTGATCGCCATCTTCAATGAGAGTGCGACCAACAATAAAAGACTTCTCATGCGTGCATTAGCAGAGAAAGAGTGGAAAAAGATCAAAGAGATTGCTCACCCCATAAAAGGGAGTGGAACATCTTTTGGTTTTCCAGAGCTAACTGCAAAGGCAAAGTCTGTCTGTGATGCCTTCGACAATGATGAGTTTGATCAGTTGCAAGAATTAACGATGGATTTGATTCTTGAGCTTGGGAAAGCACTGTCTTAACGAAAAGGGTAGCTAGTTGTTAACGCTGGAGCAATAGCGCATCTATTTGCCGCACCGCTCGATTCATAAAATCAGCTCTCAAAGTGGTAGGGTATGATCAGTGGCGTATGTCTGCTCCGACTCAGAGCGATCTTTAAGATAGATGGTGCTCAACTCACGCAATGCGACCAGAGCCGCCTCTGGTGTGACTGTGAAAGCTGGTCATCACACGGCGGGACCTGACTCAAAGGAGACTCTGCTTTCCTGAGAAAGGCATGCAATTTTCCACATTATCTAATATTTGATTTCTAGGGAGTATGGACAGATCAAGCTACTTGATATGATCAACACAGAAAAAACACATGATCACCACAGAATGAGCATATGATTCATATTCCTGTCTCTCCATTTTAGCGGAGAGTCTCATCCACTTAGGGTCATTATGACTACAGACACCGCCGCAGAACCTCAAGCCTTACAGCCTACCATTCTTTCTTATGTGAAAGATCTTCCCAATTTATGTTCACTTGCAGGGCTGGCTTGCACAATATCAGCGATTTACTTCAGTATTTTGGGTGTTTACTCCGCTGCAATGATTGGCATGATCTGGGCTGTTGCTTTTGATTGGGCGGATGGGTTGATTGCAAGAAGAATGAAAGGACGGACAGGTAATGACCGAGCATTTGGTGGGCAACTTGATGTATTAATAGATATTGTAAGCTATGGTGTTGTTCCGGCAGTTCTTTTATTGAGCTATGGAAAGTTTGATCCTATATTTTTATTAGGCGCTTTTTTAATGCTCGCTGCTAGTGCAATAAGGTTGAGTTATTTTAGTGTATTCGGTCTTGCTGGTGGAGCGAAATACACAGGGCTGGCTCTTGATAACAACAATATAATATTGGTTTTCATATTTTTATTCGAGGGAATTTTTAGTGGTGGAGCCTTTTCTATTATTCTTTATGTTAGTGGTTTAGGACTCGCGGCTTTGAATGTGTCAGAAATCAAAACACCAAAACTTTCCAGTAACCCTATCAATGTTATTGCTCTTGCTATTTATACGCTTGTAATAACGATTATCTATGGCTGGAAACTTCTATAGAAAACAGCAAGACTGGCAGCTAATTATAATGAAAATCACTTTAATCTAAGAGTCAAATAACACAATGGTTGTATATACGGTAGGTACTTTTGATTTATTGCATGTTGGACATCTTGCATTGTTAGAATATTGTGCCACGTTGGGCGATACGGTCGCTGTTGGTGTTGCTTCTGATGAAGTTGTCCAATTGTACAAACCTAATGTTCCTGTTATTCCGCTTGAGCAACGTATAGAAATGCTTCAAGCACTTCGCTGTGTGGATATTGTTCTTCCATATCATGAGCTGGATTATATTTCTATTTGTGATGAGGTTAAAGCCGATATTTTTGTTATTGGTGAAGACTGGGGTAGGAAACCTCATAATACCGGCGTGGAAAATCACCTTAACGAACAAGGCAAAAAAACTGTACAGATTAAATATAATCCACGAACTTCATCCACTAAAATAAAACAAAATGTCATAGCCCAATTTCATAGAGGTGAACATATAGAGCAAGTTATTATATGAATCCAAGAGCACACTCCCTGTACCTTTAATATCAGTAGGGTTATCTGGGGGTTAAGCCTCTGGAATGGGTTGTCTGGAGCTACTTGGAAATTTCGTAGCTAAGAGGCCGGTTTGTGTATAGACCTTCCGTTGGCTCCTGTTTGATGCTAAGTGGCAGCTCTTAGCCGAGAGCGCCATTCTATTGATCGGCCACCAAGAGTCAGCTAGATGTATTAATCGCCTCTCTGAAGAGGCCCGGCAGCTATCAAACCACCCGCTCCCGTAGCTCCTTCCATGGCTTGAAGTGAACCTCTAGCTGCGGGACGCGGCGAATAGACGCGCAATTGCTCCAGCGTTAACAGAGGCTATTAAGGAACCCCTGAATACGCACTCACTGATTTACTCACTCTCTTCGAGTTGTTGGTAAAGATCTAACAACAACTCTTCATCACTCTCCAACTGCCGATCCAGCTCTCCTTTCTGCTTTAGTGTTTCCGTCAACTCTGTTTTACGCGTCTCTTGGTAGATTGATGCATCAGAGAGTTTTTGCTCAATCTCCGCCAACTGTGACTCCACCTTTCCAACCGCCTCTTCAAGCTGATCAACTTTTCGCTTGAGCGGTGCTCGCTTTTTTCGCTGCTCCGCCTCCAGGCGGCGCAGCTCTTTACGGCTAAGTGCAGCACTCTCTTTTGTGTTTGTGGCAGACAGCGGCTGCGTCTCTCCGTTACGTAACCACTGTGCATAATCGTTCAGATCCCCTGTAAAAGGGGTTGCCTCACCATTTGCCACCAGCAAAAACTGGTCTGCCACCCCCTCCAGCAGATAGCGATCATGAGAGACCACCACCAGCGCCCCCTCAAAGGATTGCAAAGCTACGGCCAGTGCATGGCGCATCTCCAGATCTAGATGGTTGGTTGGCTCATCCAGCAGCAGAAGATTGGGCGATTGATAGATAATCAAGGCCAACACCAGACGCGCCTTCTCCCCACCAGAAAAGGGGGCAACCGGCTCAAAGACTCGGTCTCCATGAAAATCAAAGCCGCCCAAAAAATCTCGCAGCGACTGTTCTGTTGCTTTGGAATCATTGCGTTGCAGGTGCAGCAGTGGTGAAGCCTGCAGATCCAACAGCTCTAACTGGTGTTGTGCAAAATAGCCGATCTTGAGCGCCTGTGCCTCGGTTCGACTCCCTGCTGTAACCGGCTGTGTTGCCGCCAGTAGTTTCATCAATGTCGATTTACCCGCACCATTACGCCCCAGCAGCGCCAGACGGTCACCAGGATTGAGCGTCAGAGATATCCCCTCCAGCACCCTCTGCTCACCATAGCCCGTAGCCGTTTCATCCAGTATCAACAGTGGGTGCGGGTTTTTATCCGGAGAGTGAAAACTGAAGTGAAAAGGGGAATCGACATGTGCGGGGGCAATCGCCTCCATCCGTTCCAGCGCCTTGATTCGGCTCTGTACCTGTTTTGCCTTGGTTGCCTTTGCCCGAAAACGCTCTACAAAACGGTGCATATGGACCTTTTCACGCTGCTGTCGCTCATAAGCGGACTGCTGCTGTGCCAACCGCTCCGCACGAATACGCTCAAAGGCGCTGTAGTTTCCCGTGGTCAACACCATCTGTTGCTGTTCGATATGGATAATGCCGTCCACTACGCGGTCCAGTACATCACGGTCATGAGAGATCAACAGCAGAGTACCCTGATACTGTTTGAGCCACTCTTCCAACCAGAAGACCGCATCCAGATCGAGATGGTTGGTGGGTTCATCCAATAGCAGCAAGTCTGAACGTGACATCAGTGCCTGTGCCAGATTGAGGCGCATACGCCAACCACCGGAAAAGGTCTTGACCGGCAGTGTCTCCTGCTCAACCGAGAAGCCTAACCCCTGCATCAAACGCGCTGCGCGGTTACCTGCATTGAAACCGTCAATGGACTCTATCTCTGAATAGAGCAACCCCTGCTTCACCCCATCCTCGCTCTGCTGCGCCTCCTCTAACTGTAGTTGAAGACGACGCAACTCACGATCACCATCCATCACCAGATCAATTGCACTACAATCGAGCGATGGAGTCTCCTGTGCCACATGAGCAATAGTCCAGCTATCGGGAAGCGCACACCCCCCCTCATCAATCGCCATCTCACCCAGTATCAGGGCAAACAGACTCGATTTTCCAGTGCCATTGCCTCCGGTCACCCCAATTTTCTGACCAGGGTGTATGGATAGACTGCTCTCTGAAAAGAGAAGACGCTGCCCTCGCCGAAGCGAAAGCTCTGAAATACGGATCATGGTTAAGGAGACTCTAAGTTAAACAAACCTCCCTATTATACCCGTCATTGTACCCATCAAAGAGGATAGCACTGCCCACAAGCTGCACAATCCCCTTCTCTGGATATTATGTATCAGGTGAGCTACTTAGAAACGGAAATTCGCCTTCACCCAGAGACTGCGACCTGGCTCATTGACCTGCACTGAAGTACCATCCAGTACAGACTCTGCATTGAGGTGGTCTGCATAATCCTTGTCAAACAGATTATCTACACCAAACTTCAATTCTGTGTCACTCTGCAGCAGCCGCGTTGCATAGAGGTCAACCACACCGTAACCGGATGTAACCCCTGCATCCACATCACTGTCTATACGGTCCTGCTCAGCCGCAAAACGGAGTCGCGCCCCCAAGTCCCACTCACTCATGACATAATCCAGTGAGATGGAGCCATTCAGTGGTGCAATCTGCCCTATTGCCTTGGATTCTGTATCGTTTGTGGCATGGACAAAAGCGAGATCTGCAGAGATTGTTAGATCTGACGACAACGCACGACCAGCCCCCAACTCATAGCCCCACAAGTTAGCATCGATATTTTTGTAAGCCGTAGTGGTAGCGGATTTATATTTCAAAATATAGTCACTGACGTTGTTGTAGTAGAGACTGCTATTCCAGTTGACTCCATTCACAACACCCTCTCCACCAATTTCCAGCTGATGATGTTTTTCAGGGTCTAGCGCAGGGTTACCTACCCAGCTCCATGCTGCAGTATTTACACCTGCATTTGCCTTACGATTGTTGATATAACGCTCAGTTGCATCGGCTGTGCGGACACTTCGGCTTAAGGCAACAAAAAGTTCACTATCTGCATCAACAGCCCGGCTGAAACGGGCAAAACCACTCAGGTTGGTCTCCGTATCGGCTGCCTCTGCAGTATTAAGATTGATTGCTGTATAGGCATCATTCGCTGAAGCTGTCGCTGCTCCCCCCATACTGTGTGTAACAGAAAGTGAGGCCTTGTCTGCAGAGGGATCAATGCGGTCAAGACGGACCCCGTAGGCCAGAGCATCTTGTTGATTCAGTGGGCGCTCTGCTTCGGCAAAAAGTCCGACTTGATCAACATGAGCATCCGGCCAACCATAACTAAACAGTGTTGCTGCAGATGCCTGTCCTGCCATACCCGCACTCAGTAGAGAATCACGGTTCTGTTTTTTAAGGTCTACCCCCACACTCCAATCACTCGCCCCCACTTTAAACTGCTGACTCAGCTTTCCACCCACCGTATCCGAATTGGTCAAATGGCGCATCTTCATGCCGTTATTTGTGCGCAAGGTATAATTATCCATATCATGGTCGACCTCAGAACTGTATAGCTCTACATCCATTCCCTCAACACGATGATATTTCATACGGAGCGCACCATTCTCTGTGGTTACGGTATCCATTCCCAACCCTTCAAACAGCACATCATCTTCACGATTCTGTTCATACCCCAACTCCAGGGTTTGAGCGTTATCTGTTGTGAACCCGACAATCACGCTGCCATTTTTACTTTTAAAGCCGGAACGAACCTCAACACCACGACCATCTTCATAGTTATCAGCCTCTGCCATTGAAGCCCCGAGCCTCAGATATCCCTGCTCGAAACCGATGGTGCCATCCGCATAGACCTTCTTGAATCCACCATTATCCTTGTAGGTGGCACCTGCTTTACCCTGTGACTCTCCCGCAGCCAGTGGTTGTGTAGTGCGGTCAAATAGCACGGTGGCACCTGGCGCACCGGCACCGTGCTCAACACTCTGACCACCTTTGATAATCGTCACCTTGTCATAAGTCTCCAGCGCTGCATAAGAGCTCGGTGGGTCCATTCGGTTGGGGCAACCAGCATGGACAAAGGCTCCATCCAGCACGATATTGAGGCGGTTCTGCTGCTGCCCGCGAACCACAGGATCAAAGCCGTGGCCTCCGATCCTGCGCACAGAAATACCACTAATATTACTCATCAGTTCTCCACCATCTGCTGTTGCACCCAGGCCGGATAGCTCTTCTGCATCCAGCGGGCCTCCTGCCATCGCCTTGCTGGAGGCGGTCAGTACAGAACCTTCTACCAGTATTTCAGCCATTACTCGACCATCTGCTGCTGCAATTTGTCCATGAATTGCGAAGAGTATCGCCAAACTGATTGAACTTTTTTTCATTTCATTTTTCCTTCTGTTTTGTTAAATCATTAAAAATGTAAGGGTTAAAAAGAGATAAGGGTTAAAGAATTATTGGATTGACTGGGTGGCAAATGCGATGCGACTCACGCCTGACGCCTGAACCAGGGAGAGCAGCTCTGCGACTGATTGATAATTAGCTGCACCATCTGCAGAGATACGTACCACCAGCGCCTGATCCTCAGCAATTTTCTGCTGTAGCTGGGGAGCTAACTGTTCACGTTGCAGTAACTCACTATTCAGATATAGCGCCCCCTGTTGATCCAGAGTCAGATCTACCACCACCGGATCACCGCTACTCTCTGCAGAGGCAACCGGAAGATCGACCCGGATAGCCTGTGAAAAGACTGGAGCTACAATGATAAAAATCACCAGCAGCACCAGCATCACATCCACCAGTGGGGTAACATTAATTTCTGAAAGTGGGTGTTCATGGTTACCACCATTGCTATGAATTGACATGGTTCGTCTCCTCTTTAATCAGTAACAGTCCTCTCATTTCTCGTAAATTACTGGCCATCACACTACTGATACGTCTCAGCCAACGAACCAGAAGGTTATAGGCTGCCGCTGCTGGAATTGCGGCAAAGAGTCCTACAGCCGTAGCAACCAGAGCCTCTGACACGGGTCCCGCGACCATTCCCATCGTCAATTGACTACTCCCCCCCAGAGATTGCAGTGCATGCATAATTCCCCATACAGTCCCCAACAGACCAATAAATGGGGCGCTATTACCAATAATTGCTAACAGGATGAGTCCATTCTCCAATTCAATTCGCTGATCTTCGAGAAACTGCTCTGCCTGTCGATCCAGTAGGCCGGGTTTATCAAACCTCACTTGATGTCCTCTCTCTCTCACGACCCGATTCCAGAAATCTGCCGTTACGCCACCCTGCACCCACTGAGTAGCCGCTAAATCAACTCTTTCAACCGGGCCACGCAACTGTCTACGTAATTTAAGCTCTGCTTTGAGCAGCCCGTAGTACTGCACCAATTTATAGCTGATAACGCTCCAGCCCAGTATCGATAGCCCCACCAAAACAATGAATACGGTTCGAATCACCAGATCGGACCCTCCCCACCAGTGTGTCCACAACGAGCTCTCTAACATGGCTGTAATCTCCAGCAATCATCGAAGTTGTAACAGTGACCCAAGTAATTTATTGCATCACCCATAATTAATGTCAGCTGTAAGCGCTCTGGCTGACGCAGAGTTGATCAGTAGAGCAATAGGGAGTGCTCTGATTCGGCTTACTCGAAGGTCAAAATTGTTCATTTGCCCAGCCTTTTCTGCACCAAGGCAAAACGGATTGGGATCTCTATGGTGCTGATAACTGGATATCCAGCGCGAGTTGCTGGATGAAATTTCCACCCGGATACTGCCCGTTTTGCTTGACGGTCCAGTATCCTGAAGCCTGAAGAGTGCAGCACTTCAACCTCTACAGGGAGTCCCAATACGGAGACCTCCACCTGTAGGCGCACCACGCCCTCTATTTTCTTACGCCTCGCCTTGAGTGGATACGCTGGTTTCCGGTTATGGAGTGTTGCACCTTCATAGATCGCCTCCACAAATACATCTACAGCCGCCACATCTTCCCCCGGCTGATGCTCTGTTGTTGACTGGTTTTGGTTTTGCCTTAGATCTGTTTCTGGCTCTGGCTCTGGCTCTGTTTCTGGCTCTGGCTCTGGCTCTGGCTCTGGCTCTGGCTCTGGCTCTGGCTCTGGCTCTGGCTCTGGCTCTGGCTCT
>ENA-OREN01000764-OREN01000764.1-marine-metagenome-genome-assembly--contig:-NODE-764-length-43330-cov-5.845999_pt1 | contig 43330 bp, 50 predicted proteins | sample MGYA00248624_ERZ508555 | MGnify/ENA primary metagenome ERZ508555 (study PRJEB26222, sample SAMN06267773) | marine metagenome | isolation source: Saanich Inlet, British Columbia, Canada | place... | reverse complement strand
AACGTGCTAGATCAAAAGGTAAATACAGAGCAGATAATAAATCTACCAAAAATGTTAATGAAGCATGGGTGGGTGGTAAGGCACCAAAGAAAAAGAAAAGACTAAACAAAAAGAAATGATGGACGGGTTCTTATTATTTTTAATGCCGCCTTTACTAGGTTTGGGAGTTTTCTATGTTAGAAAACATAACATAGTTCAGCGTATAATTAATGGTATTAACCAAGTTAAGAGGGATAGAAGATAATGACACACCCAGATGATTTTAAACATTTAGATAAACTTAATAATAAATCAGGTAAACCTAAAATAGATAAGACTGCAAAAATATATGAAAGAAATTGGAGTACAGGTGAGATCCGTTGGAGATATTGTGGAGAGTCAATAGATAATTTTACGTGGCCTAACTATGGAAGAAAATTGAAAAAGAGTGAGTATTAATTGATGCCAATATACACATTTAGAAACAAAAAATCAGGTAGAGAGTTTACTAAACTGATGTCTATTTCTGAGATGGAAGAGTATATGGACAAGAATAAATCCATTACCCAGGTTCCTCAGGTACTAAATATAGTATCACAACAAGGTGGTATAAAACACGATTCAGGTTGGAAAGAAAACCTACAAAGGATCGCCGAAGCACATCCACAAAGTGGACTTGCTGACAGATACGGTAAAAAAGGTATCAAAGAAATCAAAACACAACAAGCAATGCAAAAAAACAAAAGAAGAATACGAGATAGGAGTAAAAATAAATAATGTCAAAAGATATACCAGACTATATGAGAGGGTTTGATTTAAATGAGGATTGGGGTTTCACTCCAGTTTCTTCTAAGCCTGAAACAGATGATAAATCTAACGTTGACCTTAGTTTAATAAAAAATTCAAGTTTGGAAATAGCAAAAGTTAAAGATGATGTTTCATCTATCAAAGCAATGATGAATGAGGTCATGCAGATTGTTGCTGAAAAAGATACTGTTACAAAAGAACTATCTGATGAAGATACAGTTGCAAGATTTAAAGAAATTGAAAAGATAGTATTACCATTTTTATATAATTTAGGTAAGAGTGATGAGCCATATATTCATTGGCCTAATAGAAAGCCAATAATTAAGGCACAAATAGATAAGTTATTAAAACTAACAAGAGGATAATAAGAAATGAACATTAATCAAGTAAGGGAACAACTAAAGATTGACGAAGGAGTTAAGTATGAAGTCTATGAAGATCATTTAGGCTACAAAACTTTTGGTATTGGTCACCTGGTTACTGCTAATGACGAAGAATATGGAGCAGCAGTTGGCTGTCCTGTTTCTGAGGAAAGAGTTAATGCAGTATTTGATAAAGATGTAGAAACTTATATTACTGAATCTAAAAAGGTTTTTTCTAATTTAGATGAATTACACGAAGAAGCACAACAAGTGATTGTAAATATGTGTTTCAATATGGGAGCTCCAAGACTATCAAATTTTAAGAAGTTTGTAGCAGCCGTAAATGATGGTAATTGGTCAACAGCAGCCGTTGAAATGATGGACAGCCGTTGGGCAAAACAAGTTGGTGTAAGAGCAGAGAGATTAAGAGATCGTATTTCAGCATTATCTAATTGAACGCCGACACCGATTAATGATGAATTTAAGAAACAACGTGATGAAATAAATGATATGTACGCTAAAAAGGGTATTTAAGACTTGACAAAAGGCCCATAGTATGATATATTATAATGATACAATAAATGAAGGTGAAATATTATGGCTAGAAAAGAATTTAAATTTATAAATTTAGATAAGACAAACTTACCAGTAACCCATGGTAAAAATGTAAATGGGTTTAGATTTTACGAAATTGATGGAAAAGCATATCCATCTGTCACAACTGTTTTAGGTATCCAAAAGAAAGCAGGATTACAAAAATGGCGAGATAGTATTGGCGAAGATGTTGCCAAGTGGGAAATGAATAGAGCCTCAAGGAGAGGTACAGCAACTCACACCCTAATTGAACAATACATTAAGAATCAAACTCCTAGTGAGAGAAGTGTATTACCATTAGGTTTGTTTAAACTATTAAGACCATACGTAGATCAACTTGACAATATCCATTGTTTAGAAACAATCATGTATAGTAAGAAGTTGACTATCGCAGGACAAGTTGACTGTATTGCTGAATACAACGGTAAGTTGTCAGTAATAGATTTTAAAACAGCAAACAAAGAAAGACAAGAGAGTTGGATTGAAAGTTACTTCCTACAAACAACAGCTTATGCTATAATGTATGAAGAAACTTTTGGTACACCAATCGAACAAGTTGTTATTTTACTTGCTGGAGAAGATGGTAGTGTTACTTCATATGTAAAAGAAAAGAAAGATTACATAGATAAGTTAGGTACTTCTATACAGGACTTTTATAAGTTTTATGAAGAACATAGTAAAACTAAGGTCTAAATAATAATGTTGCAATAGTTGATGGTGGAAGCGAGAGCGGAAGCCATCGACAAAAGGAATATAATGAATAGTAAAGAGTTTAGTTTAAAGATTGAAGCAGTTGTACGAGAAAAACGAATTACATATATGGAGGCAGTACTTCTTTATTGCAATGACAATGGTATAGATGAAAGTACAGTATCCCCATTAGTTTCAAAATCATTAAAAGAAAAAATCAAAGTAGAAGCTACAAATTTAAGAATGTTAAAGTATCCTAGAGGTGGAGTGTTACCGGTATAATGTATGGTGGATATGATGTATATAAAGTTTATCTTGGAGTTAAGTTACACTTCACTACAAAGACTTATGACTATATTAAATATGCAGGTAAAGTTAATGCAACAATGGATAGTTTTACAAAGAGAAAAGATAGATACTTTTTTCACAAATTAAGTGTAAGATATGGAAAAGATGAAATACTGGATTACTTTGTTTCAAACTTCTTGGAAAGTAATAAGAAGTGGATTGGAAACTTGTTACAAAATGATGGTACAGATGTTTACTTGGATTACAAGAAACGTAAAGAGTCATTTAATTACCATTTTAGAAGCGATTGTAATGCTATTCTTAATGATCTTCATGGTCGTGGTCTTTCTTTTGATGGTGGCTTTCGAAGTCCTAAAGGTCAGCATCCTAGAATCTTACGATTGCTTATTCAACGGAAAATTAGTTACCAGACCGCCATCGTATTGGATCACGTCCTTGCGTTTGTTAAGAATTGGAATAAAGAAATTAAAGAAACTTTTGTTTGGCCTGATATCGCATCTCAGATTACCAGATTAAAACCATTCATAAGTTTTAATGAAACAGCATGTAAATTGATTATGAAAGAGATATTTGTAAATGATTAATAAGAACGAATATGACTATAATATGTTATAAAAATGGAGAAGCAGTAGTAAAGCATAGTTTTATCAAAGAAGATTTACCAGATATGTTGAACGCAATTAAACAATTAGGAATTACATGGTATGTGTTAAGTTATGGTGAGAATGAATGACAGTAAGTAAGAAAAACATAGAGAAAACCTTAAAAGAATTAACGAAGAGCAAGAGAGATCGATTCTTAAAGACATTAGGTGAAAATAGTATTAACACTAATATGACTCGTAAGGTTGATACATATGAGTATGAGTCATTAGCTGAGTGTATTAGAACTGACCAAGTACCAGCGAGTGAGATAGCAGAGATATTTACAGATAAAACATATTATAAATGGTATAAAAAGAAATATTTGACAAAATGAAAGTATTTTGTATAGGTAATGGTGAGAGTAGAAAACTATTAGACTTGAATATGTTTAAGCCTCATGGCAAGACTTATGGTTGTAATGCTTTGTATAGAGATTTTACATCAGACGTATTGATATCTGTTGACCAAGGTATCATGCACGAGATATACCAAAGTGGATATTGTGATAAGAATGAAACTTGGTTTAGAAACTGGACCAGAGTACCTGGTATGTCATATGAATCATTAGTTTATGGAAGTATGAGTGATGCAGATAAACAAGTACTGAACAAACATGAATCAAGTAAACAAGAAAATGACAGAGGTGATAGACAAGAGTTTGTATTTCATGGTTCTAATCTAGCTGGTACTGTGAATGTATTAAAGACTACAAAAGAAATTACAAAACAAGAAGTTAACCATACAAGTACATTTGTGAGTTGGGTTAGTGAAAATGATAAAGCAAACTGTCTAAATGATTTAGTTTCAGGTGAAGACGATAGAGGTTATGCTTGTGGTCCTTCAAGTGGTAGAGTTGCGTTAATCAACGAGAAAGATTTACAAGAGATATATTTAATTGGACATGATTTAGTTAGTAATGATTATCAACTCAATAATATGTACAAAGGTACAAAATTTTATGGATTACCAGAGAACGAAGCTACTCCACCGGTGAATTGGATTAGTCAATGGAAAACTCTAATGGAAGAACACCAAAAAGTGACTTTCTATAAAGTCAATCCAGAGGGTAATAATGGTACAACCCAGGTCAGTTCTAATATAGATGAGTGGAACACCTGTAAGAATGTTAAGTATATTACATATCAAAATACACTTGACAAATTTGCTAAAGCATGATATACTACAAGTATAAATAATAATGATTCCGATTAAATAGGAAACACAAATATAATAATACGAAAATACATACAAAGGAGATATAATATGGATTTCAATACGTTAAAACAGTCGTCAAGTAACTTTGACACACTTACAAAAGCCATTGAGGCTAACCTCAGTCCTGAGGACAATAAAAATAACAAATCAAAATACCAAGATGAAAGATTATGGAAACCAGAACTAGATAAGACAGGTAACGGTTATGCTGTTATTAGATTCTTACCAGCTGTTGAAGGTGAAGACTTGCCTTGGCAGAGAGTATGGTCACATGCATTCCAAGATATGGGTGGTTGGTACATTGAGAACTCATTGACTACTTTAGGTCAAAAAGATCCTGTGTCAGAAGACAACACAAGACTTTGGAATACTGGATTAGATAGTGACAAAGAGATTGCTAGAAAGAGAAAAAGAAAATTATCTTACTTCGCAAATATCCTTGTTATATCAGATCCAAAGCATCCTGAAAAAGAAGGTAAAACATTTTTATTCAAATTCGGTAAAAAGATATTTGATAAAATTACAGAAGCAATGCAACCTGCGTTTGAAGATGAGAAACCAGTAAATCCATTTGACTTCTGGAAAGGTGCTAACTTCAAATTGAAAATCAGAAAAGTTGATGGTTATTGGAACTATGACAAATCTGAATTTGATAGTCCTGTACAAATTAAGGAGAGTGATGATGAGATCAAAGCAATTTGGAAACAACAACACCCTCTAAAACCATTCCTAGACCCTAGTAATTTTAAATCCTATGACGAACTCAAAGAGAAACTGAATAGGACGATTACGGGTGTAAGAAGTACCACAACTGCTGACAAAGTTGACCTCCCGCCACAAGTCAACAGTAAGGTAAAAAGTAATGAAGTTGCTTCAACTTCAGCCAGTGATGATGACGATACGTTGTCTTACTTTAGTAAATTGGCTGAAGAGCAGTAGGCTCTCTCGCTTTAATACTTTTAAGGGGGTATCAGAAATGGTACCTCCTTTTTTGTTATAAATATTACTATGGCAGTTTCAATATTAGACCCATTAAAAGACAAACAAGGTGGTATACGAAAGAGTGCCAACTGGTATCGTACTAACGTACAATCAATAGCAGATAGAGTAACAGCTAGAAAGCTAATGTCTTCGGGCAAATTAAATGGCATTCCTAGCAGAGGACGTTTAAATATGTTCTTTTATGACCCTAAATATAAGAAGGTATTACCTTATTATGATACGTTTCCATTAGTGTTACCACTTGAAACAATACCGGGTGGATTTATGGGAATGAACTTTCACTATTTGAGACCATTGCAGAGATTGAGTTTATTAAATAACTTACAAAGATTTGCTAATGGTGGAATGAGTAAGAGTACAAGAATTGATGCGACTTATGATGGAATTAAGAATGTCGGTATAGCAAAACCAACAATAAAGAAATATTTGTATAAGCATGTTAGATCAAGTTTTTTAAGAATTGATTTTGATGAGGCAGCGTTGGCAGTATATCTACCAGTGCAACAGTTTAAAAAAGGAAGACCCTATTAATGAAAAAATTTTGGAATTGGACAATTACATTTATTAAAAAACATATTGGTAAAGGATCCCACAGATGGGCATTTTGGTTGGAAGGTATATTAATAGGACTATTGATGTATCATTTTTTTATAGTATGAACCATCTAAAAATAAAGAATTAAAAATGAAAAAACTTTGGAATAAATTAATAAACAAACTATTTGGCAAAAGATGTCAATGCGGTAAACAAAAGTAATGGCAATTTTAAGAGGCGGAAAACGAATTGGTGGAATGGACATTAGAATAGGTCTACCTAGAGATAGAAGCCTAGACAATGTAAACAGCGATCCTAGATTAAGACAGAAAGCTGGTGGTAATCCTGAAACTACTATGGGTAGATTTCAAGCTTATGTAAATGAAGCTGAAGGATTTGCTCGTAAGGCAAGATTTTATACAGAATTTTTTTTACCAAAAGGTTTAAGTTTTGGTAGTGGTGTTGGTGGTGAGAATACAGCAATAGAACCACAAGGAATTGGCGAAGGAATAGACTCATTTAAAATGTCACAAGAATTAAATGCGGTACATGCTGCGAATGGAAAACGTGTTAGAGCATTTTGTAGTCAAATTTCAATGCCGAGTAGAGATACAACAATCAAAGAAGTTAAGCATGGTAACTCTCCTGCTAGAAAACACGTAATAGATTTTAACTCACCAGACATAACAGCAACATTTTATGCTGATAAGTTTATAAGAGAACGTAGTTATTTTGAACTATGGCAACAAACAGCATTCAGTACAACATCATTTAATCACAACTACTATGACAACTATGTTTCAGACATGAACATATTTCAGTTAGGTAATTATGCTAGTAGGCAAGAGCGTGATGATGTTACATACGGAGTTAAGTTATTTGATTGTTATCCTAAAACTATTGGTGAATTAGAATACTCATATGAAAATAATAATGTACAAACGTTTCAAGTTACATTTACATTTAGATATTGGGTTAATTACTTTATTGATAAATCAGGTAATATAGATTTAGGTCAATCAGACTTTAACTCTCCAGAAGTAAAAGCTGGAGGCGGTCTATTTGGTGGACTGTTAAATAGATTACCACCAGAATTAAGAAGAGCAGGGCGTGATGTGCTTAATGGAATAAGAAGAAAAGCGCCAATCGGTAGAGTTACAGGTGGAAGAGTATTCCCTCCATTTAAAATTCCACCATTAAATATATAATGTTAAATAGGAGATATAATGGCATTACCAAAGGTTGAAACACCAAATTATGAGTTGACTTTACCCTCGAAAGATGTTAAAGTAAAGTATAGACCATTTTTAGTAAAAGAAGAAAAGATACTATTAATGGCTATGGAATCACAAAAAGAACATGATATGTATGAAGCAACAAAACAAATTGTTGACTCGTGTACGTTTAATTCTTTAGATGTGGAAAGTTTACCTATGTTTGATTTAGAGTTTTTATTTCTAAACATAAGAGCTAAATCAGTAGGAGAGATATCAAAGTTCAAAGTTCTTTGTCCAGATGATAAGAAGACATATGCTGATGTTGAGATAGACTTAACAAAGGTAGAAGTACAAGTTGATGATGACCATACAAATAAAATCATTGTTGACGAAAAAAGACAATTAGGAGTAGTGTTGAAATATCCTACTATGCAGGTTTTAAAGTCAGGCACGAATATAGATGATGCAAATATGGATACAGTATTTAATATGCTTACCATCTGTGTTGACCATATATTCGAGGGCGATAAAATATACCCTGCAAAGGATAGTACACAACAAGAAATTAGAGATTTTTTTGAAAGTCTATCGCAAGATAGTTTTGCGAAGATTAAACATTTCTTTGATACTATGCCTAAGGTTAGACATGAGTTTGAAGTGACTAACCCAACTACAAATGTAACAAGTAAAGTTACATTAACTGGACTTAACGATTTTTTCGAATCAGCCTCGCCCATAATAGCCTAGAGGCATACTTCGAAATTAATTTTGCGTTACTGCATCATCATAAATACTCTTTAGGTGATGTTGAGAATATGATGCCTTGGGAACGGGACATCTATGTTCAAATGTTGATTAACACTATTAAAGAAGAAAACGACAGAAAAAGACGAGAGGCACAAACATAATATGGCGATAAAAGAAGAAGACATTAAAAAACTATTTAAAGTTATAATGCAAGATACAATGAAAACTGTATCGGCTGGTCAGAAGACTGTTATCGCTCCTACACAAGTTAGAAACATTGCTAAAGAGATTATAGCTGAAGCAGAGAGTGGTAGTATTGAGAAGTTTGAGAAGGCTTTGATTAAGACTGAAAGTATTATAGAGAAACTAGGTTTAAAAATTGGTGACTTTAATAAATCGTTAGGTAAGAGAATAGAAGAATTAAGAACTCAAAGGGACAAGTCATCTAAAGAAGTTGAATTGTTAAGAGCAGACAACATAGTTGCTGAGATAAGGTCACAAAAACAAGGTAAGGAGTATAAACTTGAAACTCACATACTTACTAAAGAAGAAATCAAATTGAGAAAGAATGTATTACAAACTCAGATCAGTAGAGTTGATGATTATGAGCAGAAAATACTTAAAGAAAGAGAAACTATTTTAAACGGCGAAGAAGTTACTCAAGCACAAAACGAAAAGATATTAGCTGACCAAAATGAATTAGCAACAAAAAGAGCTGATATATTAAAAGAAGAACAAACATTAAATCCTTTAGAAAATGTATCAGGTGACCGAGGACCAAACTCATCTTTCTATGAAGAATTGAAAGCTCCATTTTTAGCTGTTGGTGATGCGTTCATGTCAATAAAAGATGCTGGTAATGAAGTTCTTGCTGTATTCAGTTTCTTTAAAGACGGTGGGTTTATGAAGACACTAAAGAAGTTTAAAAAAGGACTAAAAAGTATAGCAACGTTCTTAAAAATACCTAAAGTATTAATTACACTAGCAATTGTTGGTGTAGTAGCAGCAATATATTTTTTTAGAAAAAAACTTAAATCTGCTGCTATCTTTATAATGGGTATTCCAGAAACAATTGGTAAAGGCCTAAAAAAAGTATTTAATATGATGGTGGATTTCTACAAAACTGCTATCAATACTGTATTGACACTTATTAATAAAATTCCAGGAATAGATATACCTTTATTAGAAACATCAAAAGTTAAGAATGAGAAAGAAACTGAAAAACAAAAGCAGTTAAAAACTACGATAGACAAAAATTCTAAGGCAGATGTAGTTACTAAAACTAAAGCAAAAGACGAATGGCAAAAAATTAAACAGATGGAACTAGCTGGTTTAGACGGATCATCTAAAAGTAAAATAGATTATAGTCAAATTAATAAAGGTAATGATTTAAGAGTTGCAGCAAATGATTTAAATGTGGCTACAAAAGATAGTTCAGCATTAGACTCAGGTAAGACTGTCATTGTAAACAATATGGCTAATCAATCAAATGTTAGCAGTAATGGCGCTGTTGTATCTGGATTTGTTAACAACAATAATGCTGATGACACTTTCTTAAACTTAAATGACAGCTACGCTTAATATGGACCTAAATCTTTTTCAGTAATCAACTTAAATTTTGCGTCATTAGCTTCACAATATGCTAGTGCTGCTTTCCATTTAGCTTTATTTTTAATATACTCAAAACTATCACGTAAGAATGATCTACTTTTCTTTTTAGGAGGCTTTGGAGGTTTACATTGACGAGAAGGTTTAATCTCTATTATAATTTTTGTACCCTTACTAGTCTTAACAATGAAGTCAGGAAAGTATTTGTGATACTTTTTGTCTATTGGATTGTAATATTTTATGGCTAATTCTTCACTAGCCCAATTAATTATGTCAGGATTACTGTCACATTGTAACATGAACTTACGTTCAAGTAGTGATCTGTACACTATTTTGTTTACATCACCCACGTATTTTTCAGGTTTAGTAGGACGGTAAATACCTTTATAGGACTTCCTCATGGTGTTATAAATATTATCATTACAAGGATATTTAGATGGCTTTTACAAGTAAGATTTCAAACATAATAAACGGTGCGATTAATAATCAGATTACCAATTCAATAGGTAGTATGGTGGGCAATTTTGCTGCGAGTAAATCACAAACTAGTAAAGTTGCTGCTAAGTTATTAAATAAGTCCCCTTTAGAGATAGAGAACATCAATCCTACATCACATATGAAAGAAAATCCATATCAATATGGTACTGTATATTATCCTGAAGAAACAGCAAATTTAGGTGAAGGACATTATGTAATATTTGACGTAGTAATGCATAACTCATCAAAATTCAAAGCTACAAATTTCAATGGAGGTCGAATATCCACAAACACATCTAATCAAGTAGGAGAAAATGCTCCAACAGGTAAGGCCAATAGTATTGCGTCAATTAAAAGAGGCGGCTTTGGTGCTGCTTCACGAGTCGGTGGTGTTAAATCAGGACTAAACGAAAAGACACCTACACACTCATATATTTCTGATAGTATGATCTTATATGCTCCTGCGCCTAGTATGAAATTTACTTATGCAGCTAATTATGAAAATTTAGATACAGGTATCGCTGGTATCTTAGGACATGCGATAGGTAATTTTAAAGACACTAAAGGTATTGTTGACGGTTTGAAAGCTGCTGCAAAAGGTATGCCAGACGCTGCTGCGATCATTGGTAGAAAGGCACTATTCGGTGCAGCAAGTTTAATACCAGGATTTGAAAATGCTGAGTCTGCGTTTGATAAAGCTAAAGGACAAGCAATGAACCCACAGATGGAAGTTGTATTCAAATCAGTACCTTTTAGAACATTTGAATTTCCGTTTGAGTTTGCTCCTAAAAATCCTAATGAGAAAGACAGTATTCACAAAATAATTAATATGTTTAAGTTTCATATGTTACCTGAATATCAAGGAACAACAAAAGGTTTTTTCAATGTACCCTCAGAGTTTCAAATAACTTATATGTACAGAGCAGATCGTAACACATATATTCCTAGAGTAAGTCGTTGTGTATTAAATAACATGACAGTGGACTATGCTCCTGAAGGTGTTATATCTTCATTTATACCTGACAACCAAGGTGCTGCTCCTACGTTTGCAACAATGAACTTATCATTTACTGAAACAGAAATAATGACTAAGGAAAGAGTGGCGGACGGATTCTAATATGTATTTTTCTAAATTTCCCACAGGCAATTACGATATGAAAGGTGACGGTAACCAGAAACTAGTTACTGACCTAATGAAAAGAGTTAAAGTCAGAAGTAAGATTATCAATGAAGCTTCTCTGTATGATGTATATGATGTGCCAAATGGTGAGAGACCAGAAACAACAGCATTCAAACACTTTGGTGATACTGAACTCCATTGGGTTATCATGTTAACAAATAATATCACTGATGGCTATTACGGTTGGCCATTGTCTGAACAAGATTTTCAAACATATATAAATGACAAATATATTAATCCAGGTGCTGTTCATCACTATGAGGTTACACAATCAAGTGGACCCCAAAAAGGAAACGGACCATCTGATTACTCACATAGAATAGAAGTAAACAGTGATTCGCTTGGTGCACAAGCGGTGTCTAACCAAGAATACGAATTACGAATACAAGATGAAAAACGACAGATTAAATTACTGTCACCTCAATTTTTAGGTTTATTCATACAAGAATTTGAAAGGCTAATTAGTAAATAAGTGAAATGTATAATGATATTAATTCAAGTGAACTAAAACAAGCGGGTCAATACGTCTTATCAGATGTAGTACTCACTTCTTTTCAATCATCAGAAGGTCAAAATAAACCAAAAAGAATATCGGTTCGATCTATGGTGACTGAATTGAACATCTATGAAAGTTTGACGAATAAAACTGTGTCGGGTAACATAGTTATCACAGACGCACAGAACGTACCCAATCACTTACCACTAACAGGATTTGAGAACATAGAATTTAAGTTATTCACACCAGGAACAAGTAGAGCATTTGACTTCACAGCTGAAACAGGCCATCCGATGCACATTTACAAAATATCAGATAGACAAGGGCTAAATCCTAGAACACAGATATATGTACTACACTTTACAAGTAAAGAAATGATAACAAATGAACAAGTGAAAGTCAGCAGAGTGTTTAATGACACTATTGACAACATAATACTACAGATTTTTAGAAACGAATTAAACTCTAACAAGACATTAATATTAGAAGAAACAAAAGGCGTTAGGAAGTTTGTCATGCCTAGAATTAGACCTTTTGAAGCAATCGATATGTTGAGTAAGTCAGCAGAGAGTAAGAAACATCAAACGCCGGGTATGTTGTTCTTTGAAAACGCTATAGGATTTAACTTCAAATCATATGAGAGTTTACTAGCGAGTACAGATACGACTGCTAGACCTGTTGTTGCATTATACAGATCACAACCTGCTAACATAAGAGATGGTAAAGGAAATAGAGATGTCATTAAAGAAATGCAAACAGTACAGTCCTTTACAATCAATAGTCAATTCGACACATTAAAGAATTTAAGAAACGGCGTTTACAATAGCCGTGTTGTTACCCATGATACATTTAACAAGACATTTACTGAAGTTGATTTTGACTATCTAACTGAATATGAAAAGTCACATCACACAGAACATGATGGACAAGGAAGTAAGACAGATGCTAAAGGGATCATGCCGTTCTATAATTACAATAAAGGAAACACATTTTCTGACTATCCTGAAGGAACCTTATACTTTATGAGTGACACACAAAAGATTCACAACACAACAGAGAATGGTAAAGACGCTGAAATTATACCAAAGTATCTATCCCAACGATTAGCTTTCGAATCATTTAACATATCATTAGATGTACCTGGATTTACAGGTGTATCCTGTGGAGATTTAATCGCATTTGAAATGCCCGCATATGAGCCAGCAGGTAAAGACAATCACTTTGACAATGACCCTTATCTATCTGGTAGATATTTAATTAAAGCAATAAGACATAAGGTATCCATAACAGATGATTACCACAACATGAATATTGAATGTATTAAAGACGCAGTAAAAGATCCTTATCCACAAGAAGACTTGGACACACTATCCGAAAGAGGAAACAAAGATAAAATTAACGTATTACAGTACGAATTAGATGAAGCAACAATGAAAGAACCAGGAGAACTCGTATAGATATATACTTACAACACCTCAGAGTGAGTCGGCTCGCTAGCGGGTGTGTAGGCGGAGGCTAGAGGTGGCTATGAGAGGGTTATAACTATGGGAACGTGAGAATAAACACAATTAATTAGAGGAAATTATGAAAAGAATTAAAGACAGAATTAAGACAATCATAGATGACTACTCAGTAGCATCCCATGAGGCAGAAACAAGAAGAATGTATAATGGGTTCTTCAAGGGTACGAAGGCCGCCGAAAGCCTGTGGACATATGTAAAAGACCCATTTTTGTTAAGAATTAAGGGCCTTCTTGCGAGGATTAGAGAAATATGATAACAAAATTAACAAACAGTGCCGCCGTGCGTAAGGTATTATTAAATGCTATCAAATAGCGTAAAGCGTCCTGTTTAAAATGAGAGGCCCATCGGTAAAAACAAAACAATGATGAACAATAAATTTTTAGGATTAAATGGCTTTCTATGGTTCGTAGGTGTAGTCGAGGATAGAATGGATCCTACGCACACAGGCAGAGTGCGAGTAAGAGCTCTTGGCCATCATACGCAAAACAAATTAGTTTTACCTACAGCTGATTTACCCTGGGCGCAATGTTTACTTCCTACAACGTCTTCTGGTATATCTGGACTAGGTCAATCGCCATCATTTCTCGTTGAGGGATCATGGGTCATGGGATATTTCCGTGATGGACAGAAAAGACAAGAGCCGACTGTCCTTGGATCCTTGCCAGGCAAGCCATCGGAGCTAGGGAAAACTAGTAAAGGTTTTTATGATCCTAATTTTAGATTAGATAAGGATGGAGAGCCAACTGAGATTTCTGTTTACCCAACAACTACTGACGAGCCAGACGTAAACAGATTAGCCGTACACAATCCCGACAAAGAACACAGCTCTTTAACAGCTCGTAAAGCCTCACGTATAACGGGTATTCCCACAGCGGATTTTAATACTACGACAGCAGCTGATGGCTCTTCGATAGCCGCAAGTGATGGTGACACATTTGATCAGACGGAGATTCCTTACAACGCTGTCTATCCTTACAATCATGTCACTGAAAGTGAGAGTGGCCATATCAAAGAAACTGACGATAGCTTTGTAATAGATGAGAATGGCGTAAGAACAAATCATTATCGTATCCATGAGCGCCACAGTAGCGGTACGTCCACTGAAATAGATAACGCAGGCAATCAAACAAACATTATCAAGTCCAGCCATTATCAATTAATCAGTAAGGATAAGAAAGTATATGTAGCCGGGAACTCAGACATTACAATAGATGGAAGACATAAGCTCTACATTAATAAGAACAACACAGTTGACAATCACTACGACATACAGATAGGAGCCGGCGCTTCTATTAATATACAAGTAGACAGTGGCGATGTTAATATTCACACAGTACAAGGAAAGATAAACATGAACGCCGGCTCTGACTACAATCTTAAAGTAGCAGGCAACATGAATGTATCTGTCAGTGGAAGTATTACTGAAACGGTAGAAGGAAGCAAGACAAGTAATACATCTGGCGCCGTGGTCCATAGAGGATCAACAATCGATCTTAATCCCTAGTCTTGAAATTGCTCATGTAGAAAAGGCCTTGTGATAGCTAGGTAGCAACCTTAATCTATAAATGTAATAACATCTTTAAGGTATATGCGAGCAATCGGCTTTTTAAAATAAGTTGATATTTTTTTTCGAGTATATTTTTTACCCTTATCCAGGCTGGCGCTCATGTCCTAGACTTCCGTGGTATTATACATATCCATGTTGAGTGGTCACAGAGTACCATAGAGTCTATAAATAATAATACGGAAACACTATACTCCATACATTATCACGTAATAATATACGTAGCGATTATCTTATACACAACTAAAAGGATACATACGTTATTATGTTTAAACGTAAGAAAATTAAAAATTCTATTAATACAAAAGCTGACATTGCCTCTCACATTAAAAGGTTAAAACGATTAGCTCCTAAGGTACCTGAATACACTTGTCCCGATATAGACTTTATTGTGGAGAGAATAGAAAAGTCTTATAATACAAAGAAATATATTCCTCGTGTAACCCTGAAAGTTTTACTTCGTAAGTTAGAACGGTTAAGAATACAAAACGATAGTTTAAGAGAACTAGGGATATACTGGTATAGAAAGTTTAAAGACTATATTGGATAGCCATTAAAGGGCCACCTGCCAGCGACTCTAAAATTTAGCGAAAAACCTCTGTACTTTTATCTAAATATATGATAGATTAACTTAATGAAAAAAAAAACTATGTTACTAAATGAAATAAAACGAATTAACTTTTTAAGAAACTCGAAGTTTGAAGCGGGTAAAAAGTTTATACTAATAAGAAGTAAAGACCGAACTACGATTCAAGAAGAATTGGAGAAGTACTTTAAAACTAAAAAGATTGCTTTTAAAAGAAGAAAGAAACCGACTGAACTTGAAATAACAGGGTCTACTCAAATCATTATCTTTAAACCGTTAAAGGCAAAAGGCTCAGGTGGTCTTAAATTTGAAGAACAGTTTACCTCTGATTTAAATGATTGGTTTAGTGGAGTTGAACTTGATGATCTACAAAGTGGTGACACTATTAGATTATTGATTAAAAAGTTAAAATTGAAACAAAGTAGTAAGTATCTGGCAACACAAGTAGGAAGTCGTAATACAAGAAGACCTCCAACGTATGGTGGTGGCAAGATTAAGATATCGAATAATAGTGGACTTGCTGTTTCTGATGTGGATTTACAAGCAGATCGTTTATACTATCTTTCGTTAAAGTACACTAATTCATTTTATATCTATAATGGAAGTATTGGTTCTTTCTTTGAACAGCCGAATACTAAAAAAGGCGTTAATGAGTTCTTTGGGTTTGATGGATATAAGATGGGAAAAGCATTTGGTAAGAAATATTCAGTTACTACTAAAGCGCCTAACTACAATACAGTTAAGACTAACTTAAAACAAATTATTACTGAAGCATTAGGTCCTAATGTAGTACTTGTTAATAAGATAGCACAAAACGATAATTACATCTCTGTGGTTCGTGGCTTTGGTCATAAGGTTGAGATTACAGGATTAACAAAAGACAGTTATTTGTATGCCGAGAAAAATGTTCGTAAGTATAATAACATTAAGTTTAATGCTTTAGTTAATGGTGCTAACTATATGGTGTCTTTTCAATTCAGAGGAACTACTTCAACAGATACAGGTCCTCGTTATTTAAGAATACTCTTTCAGAAAAAGTAAGGTATACTTGTATCACATATCTTGTATGATTAAAACACATAGCATGTATAAATAGTTTATACGTTCATCTATTATAGACGGAAGTAAGCGGAAAGCTGAAGGAACGCACCTAACTTAATAAGGAGGGTGTAATGGAACGACATACCAAAATGCTAAATGAATATAGCAAAAAGACTGACTTAAAGAAAAAGGAAAGTATATTATTTAATAACAGAAAAGAAGTAAACATCAATAAAGGTGGTACTTCTGGTTATGTTATTAAAGAAGGACCTAATAAGGGAAAAGTCTTAGGTCATTATAGTTCAAAATCAAATAATAACTTTTAAGTATTATTGAATAAAATTGTAAGTCAATCCTAGTATTGTGATTGTAGATAATACAACATTGGTTGTGATGAGTGCGGCTTCACGCCACATAATAGCAACGACTAACCAAGTTAATCCACCGACTAAATTCGCAAGTGGACCCCAAGGATAGATTGCCAGGGAATTAAGTCCGGCGCCAATCATTAGGATTCCTGTAGCAATCCATTTAAGATAGTAGTCTATTTTCATTTTCGTTTATCGTTTAAGGGTAAGTGGTCTTTCTTCATAACTTTTTTAAAACAAGGTTTACAGAACTGAACTGGTATTGGTCCTAGTTTACCAACCAACGTATCTGGTTTATTGTGCGTAAATAACTTAGCACATATTGAACATTTTTGTTTTTTCATAGGTTCTCCTTTTATTAATTAAATAATTTTTATTAAAATAATAACTTGAAGACATAATATAACAAGTGGAACAATTGTTCTAATCAATTCCATTGTATGGTTATATTCATCTAACTTTCTTTCTAATTTATTTCTTGTAGTTTTCATAGTTATCCTTGTGTTAGTACATTGTCTTTATAGTCTTGCAGTGGAGATTCTTTATTCTCATTTTCACAATACAATGTATTGATCTCTACATCACCGTCTTCTTTAGCAAACTCATCATCTGTATAAGCAACTTGACCAACATAGTCTGTAGTACCGCTGTCTTTGTAGTTGGCGTCAACCATATAGGTTTCAACACCTTTTTTTGTTTCTGTAAGCTCATGGTTTATCTGAGAATAATCTATACCACAATCACTCAAAAGAACATCAGCCTCTGCTTTGTCTTTAGCAAGAACCTCTTGTTCAATTACTAATGAGTAAAATGTTTTCTTTCTGTATAGATTTTTACCTAAGTCTTTTTCATTAACCATTATATCTGTATCAACTGTCATTTTTTTTCTCCTTATCATTATCTTTAATCATTATTTCATGTCCTGTTGAGGTCTTATACAGTTTCCATGAAACTTCACCATCAAAGTAATATCCAGTAAATTCTTTTTTAACTTTACTGTTCTTCTTTTTATTTGTTTTCATAGTGTTTTTTCCTTTTTTTATCATATAAGTTTTACCAATATAACTACCTGAAGACATAATATCGCAACTGGAATGATAGTTCTGATCATCTCCATTGTGTGATTGTATTCATCTAGTTTTCTTTCTAATTTATTTCTTTTATTTTTCATATTAATTATATCCTCTCAAATATAGTGGTCCTGTCCATTGAATAGAGTAATCAGCTTCTAGTACATTACCTCTAGCTCTATTCTTTGCTGGAGCTCTCCAACTAGATGCTTTAAGTATATCACCCATTTTAAATTTACCATCATCTGCCTTTACAACAAAAGCTTTTACACTACCATTGTTAGTTACTTTAATAAACTTCTGGCCAACGATAGTTTTAAAACCATCTTTGTATTCGTTAAACATATTATTTCTAACTTCAACATTTTCAGTATGATAACCAAACTTACCATAGTCTGCTACCATGGCGTCAATCATTTTACCAATACCTTCTAATAGTGTTGTTGATTTATCTGTTACTGTAATCATTATTTTGCCTCCGAGTATAATTGTTGAGAAAATAAAGTCATTACAAAACTAGCGAAACCAACACACACTGCTGATGCCCCTAATAAGTATTGATCTGTTTCTATCGCACCAACTGCTGATACCATAGCTAAAGTACCCATTACTGCGAATACGACTGTCATATATTCATATATTTTTTTCTTCATAGTTTTCTCCTTTTCTTCTTTTTCTCTTAATTGATTATATTGTTCTACTGATATATTATACATTGTCATTACGCAACCTCCAACATTGACATTGGTACTCTATAAATTCTACCATTTAAATCAACCAAACATTTTGATTGCATAATTTTTGTAATAACACCAGCGGTCTTTTTAGTCTTCTGTACTACATTAACTTTCATACCAACTTTCATTACAGACTTTACCTTGTTCTTAATAATATCAGCGATTAAGTCTTTAGTGATATTTAAATCTTCAATAGACATTGAAAATAATTTATTGTTAAAAGTGTTCATTTCTTTAATCATAGTGTTTTCTCCTAGTTGTTTAGTTTATAATTGTTAATGATTTTATTAATTGCGTTTTTCATATTAATATCAATCATATTTAAAAGTTTATTGTCAACTTCAATAACTTCTTTTAAATTTTTGTTTATCTTCTCTATTTGTTTATATGCGATATTTCTAACTATCGTCATATTATTTGTTTTTATGTTTTTGTTTATCATATACTAGCTAATATATCAGGATAAATAGATTAGTACAGAGAAAAATGGGTAAAATAGCAAATAAATTGGTTAAAAAAGGGTTGATTTACTTGACTTTTTTACTTTTTTTGTTCGCCATTTGTTCTTGTGACGTAAAATCTTGTAAAATTAGGCCAGATTTAGAGAAAATTGGCGATTCGGCGTTGAAAAATAAAGAAAATTTAACAGAAACGAATCTACAACACGCATATATGCGTTGTAAATACTAATATAAATAATAATATGGAAAAATATTGTCTAAATTGTGGACACGACTGCCATTGTGGTGGCGATTGTATAAAAGAATATGACAAAGGCAACAAAATTGTGTGTTGTGGTCACTGTAGATGCGATAAAAAAGAAAATACAACAACTAATAATGAAGATTTATTTAATGGAGCATAAAAAATGAGTAAAATGAGAATGTTTAAGTTTTGGAATGAAAATGGTGATGAAAAAGAAGTTGAAAAAATGAGTTTAAAGAAAGCAGTGATGTCAGTACAAGGTGATTATAAGGATAAATTTATAAGTGTTGAATATGTGAGTAAAAAAGGCAAACAAATTAGTCAATCTGTAGAAATACCAATGGGTAGAAAGATTAGACAGTCATTAATAATAGAAAAGAAAAGAGCAGCACTCAAAGCGATCAGAGAAGCAGGTAGATAATGGCAAAAATATCAAAATCATTTATAGCGCATGAAAGAATGCCTAAAAAAACTTCTCAAGGTACAAGTAAAAGAGTAAAAAAATCATCAATGAATAAGTCAAAAAAACGTCAATGGAAAGCATATAACGGTCAAGGTAGAGCAGCGTAAATGCCAGCGATTTGTAGAAAAGGAGATAGTTTAAGTACAGGACATATTTGTGCTGCTACAACAACGCTATCAACTCCTTCTCAATCGACAGTAAAGGCAAATGGTATATTAATAGCAAGAGTAGGTGACCCAACAGTTAGTCACCCCTTTCCACCATCACCACCTTGCGCTCCTCATGTCGCAAATGTTAACATAGGTTCTTCAACAGTTCGAGTTGTAGGCGCATTTGTAGCTAGAATAGGGGATAGTACAGATAGTGGGGCAATGACTAGTGGTTCCTCAAATATCTTTGTTGGTTAGTGTATAAATATTAGTGTTATGCCAAGTTATAGTGTAGAAAACGTATCTAACAATAGTAAGAGAGCAACTAGAATCTATAAAGATTTAGATTTAGACTTTGGGAGAAATGTTGTAACTAATGATGTTAATAAATTAACTGATGTTGAGGCAGTAAAAAGAAGTGTTAGAAATTTAATTCAAACTAATCACTTTGAACGACCCTTCCACCCTGAGATTGGTGGAAATGTAAGAGCACTTTTGTTTGAACTAATTTCACCCTTAACTGCTTTAAACTTACAAAGAAAAATTGAAGAAGTATTAAATAATTTTGAACCAAGAATTAAATTAACACAGATTATCGCTAGACCTGATATTGATGGTAATAGATACCAATTAGAAATTAAATTTTATGTGGTCGGCGTATCACAACCAATAACAGTGGAAACATTTTTAGAAAGATTAAGATAACATGGCAAGTAATAAATTAGAAGTTTCAGAATTAGATTTTGACAATATAAAAAGCAATCTAAAGACCTTTTTACAAAATCAATCAGAGTTCCAAGATTACGATTTTGAAGGTTCTGGGTTTGCTGTATTATTAGATGTACTTGCATACAATACTCACTACTTAGGTTTCAATGCTAATATGTTAGCAAATGAAATGTACCTAGATAGTGCTGACATCAGAAAAAATATAGTTTCATTAGCAAAGATGTTAGGATACACTCCAACATCAGCAAAGTCACCATCATCAGTAATAGATATTTTAATAAACAATGCTACTGGCGCAACAGTTACAATGGCAAAAGGTACAACGTTTACAACTAGTGTAGATGGAACGTCTTATGAATTTGTAACAAATGCTTCACATACAATTACACCAACAAATGGTGTTTATAAATTTTCAAATATTTCAATATATGAAGGTACGTTAGTTACTTTCAAATATACAGTAGATAGTTCAGATCCGGATCAAAGATTTGTTATTCCAAGTGTTAATGCAGATACATCTACTTTAAAAATACAAGTTCAAAATTCATTATACGATACTGCAACCTCGACCTATTCATTAGCGTCAGGTATTACAAGTTTAGATTCTATATCAAAATCTTATTTCTTACAAGAGGGTGAAGATGGTAAATTCGAAACTTATTTTGGTGACGGTGTAATTGGAAAATCTTTATCCGATGGTAACATTGTTATTATGGAATATATGGTTTCAAATAAAGATGAAGCAAACGGAGCTACAGCATTTGCACTATCAGGAACAATTGGTGGGTTTTCAGATGTTACTATAACATCAGTTTCAAGTGCTCAAGGTGGATCAGAAGCTCAAACAAAAGAATCAATTAGATACAACGCACCTTTACAATATTCAGCACAAGATAGAGCTGTAACAACTACAGATTATGAAACTAAAGTACAAGAACTTTATCCAAATGCTTTATCAGTTTCAGCATGGGGTGGAGAAGATGATGAAACTCCAATTTATGGTGTAGTAAAAATTGCGATTAAAGCAGCATCAGGTTCTACTCTTACAGAAACAACAAAAGCAAGTATCATAGCTAAATTAAAAAAATATAATGTTGCTTCCGTTAGACCTCAAATTATTGATCCCGAAACTACTACATTATTATTAACATCATCAGTTAAGTTTGATGAAAAGGCTACTACAAAAACAGCTGAAACATTAAAATCAGAAATTACTACAGTATTAACAAATTACAATACAAACACATTACAAAAGTTTGATAGTATGTTTAGATATTCAAAAGTTGTAGAATTGATTGATAAGACAGACACATCTATTCTTTCAAACATCACAACATTACAAATAAGAAAAACATTTACTCCAACATTCAATACTTCTACAAAATATGATATTTTCTTTAGAAATTCTATATACAATCCTCATACAGGTCATAATATTGCTGCTGGTGGTATTATAAGTTCTTCTGGATTTAAAGTTAATGGAGATACAACAAATATCTACTACCTAGATGATGATGGTTCTGGTAATATACGTAGATACTACTTTACAGGTTCAGTTAGAACATATAGCAATAGTACACAAGGAACTGTTAACTATGCAACAGGACAAATTACTATTAACTCTTTAAATGTTAGTAGTATAGAAAATATTAGAGGTTTAGCTTCAACTGTACTTGAAATAACTGTTCAACCAAACTCAAATGACGTTGTTCCAGTTAGAGATCAGATTTTAGAAATAGATACAACAAACTCAAATATTACAGTTACCTCAGACTCATTTGTTGGAGGTTCATCAGATGCTGGTGTGGGTTATACAACAACATCTAGTTACAACACATAACAATGGCAAAATTTACGGATAAAATATCCAACCTGATTAATCAACAGGCACCTGAGTTCGTATTAGAGCAACACCCTAAATTTTTAGAATTCATTAAAACGTATTATACGTTTATGGAATCAGCTGAGTTAACTGTAACTTCAGTTCAAACAACTGATGGTATTTTATTAGAAACCGAAACCTCTCAAACTAACGAACTACTATTAGATGGTTCTCGTTTAGATACAGATAGAACACAACTAGACGCTGGTGATAAAATAATTTTAGAAAGTTCTACATTTGGTAAATTTACTAGAGGTGAAACTGTTACAGGTCAAACATCAAATGCTACAACAACAGTTTTAGCGGAAGATTTAGTTAACGGCCGTTTATTCATATCAGCACAAGATAAATTTATTGTAGGAGAAACTATACTAGGTAATTCATCTAACGCAAGTGCATTAGTTAACATATACAAACCAAATCCAGTAAACACTATACAAGACTTATTAAATTTTAGAGATCCTGATAAAGTTATATCAAATTTTTTAACTAAATTCAGAAATGAATTTTTAAGTACTCTACCTGAAACTTTATATACCTCTATTGATAAAAGAAACTTAATTAAAAATATTAAATCACTTTATAGAACAAAAGGTACTGATAGAGGACATGCATTATTTTTTAAACTACTATTTGGTTTAGAATCAGAAACAATTTATCCTAGAGAAAATATGTTAAGAGTTTCTGATGGTAAATGGGATACTCAAAAAATATTAAGAGCACTTGCTTCAGCTGGAGATACCTTAGATTTAGTTGGTAGAACAATAACTGGAGAAACATCTGGTGCTACTGCCATTATAGAAGATGTTAATAAATTACAAATTGGTTCTAATGAAGTTTCAGAATTTATATTAAATGAAGATACTATTTTAGGTACTTTTCAAATTAGCGAAACTATTAGAGGAACAAAATTAGACACAGACGATAGTTTTATCAAAGCTACTGTTACAGGTATACCTGCCACACAAACAATAACTAATGATGGAAGTTTATATAATGAAAATGATACCGTTACTGTTACAGGTGGTGGTCAAGGAGCTACTGTCCATGTTGAAGCTGTTGGTCGAGGTAAGATCACAGAATTTATAATTGGTAATAGTGGCGCTGGTTACGAAATTGGTGATAATTTAATATTCACAAATACAGGAACAGGTGGTGGATCAGTTAAAGCAAAAGTTTCAATTGTTAATGGTGGATTTACCCAAGAAGATTCAACTTCCGTAACGGAAGATCACATTGTATTCGAAGATGAAACTACTAGAGGTGATTTGTACACAGGAAATAAACTTGTACAAGAAAGTGGTACAGGTACAGGTGATATAACAGATATTAGAATTATTAATGCTGGAAATAATTATAAATCTTTACCTACTGTCGTAGTAGATGATACAACTGGTAATGGAGCAGCTGTATATGCCTACGGTACAGATATTGGTAGAGTATTAGGATTAAAAGTTGTTGAGTCGGGTTTTGGTTATGAGGTAGCTCCCTCTCCACCTACATTATTATTACCTAGTTATATAATAGTAACAAATTTATCAGGTTCTTATAAAGTAGGAGAAATAGTTACTGGAGTTGATATTAGTTCAGCTGCAGTTACAGCAACTGTTGTATCTTATACATCAGGTACAGGTGTTTTAAAAGTTTCAAGTCCAACAGGATCGTTTGCAGTAAGTACAACAATAACAGCAGCGGGTGGCGCACAAGCAATCGTTGCGAAAAATGATTTAGCAACTTCTACTATGACTATTGGTAGTGTTGTAGATACTTCTGGTGCATATCTATCACAAGATGGTCAAGTTTCAGAAACAGCAATGAGAGTACAAGATAGTTTATACTATCAAGATTTTTCTTATGTTATTAAAGTTGGTCGAACAATAAATGACTGGAGAGATAGTTTCAAAAAGACTATGCACACTTCAGGATTTTACTTTACAGGTCAAGTTAATATAGAAAGTAAAATCAATGCTAGAATTAATTTCCCAATTACAGGAATTGTATCGGGCGGAGTTCAAACTCCATTATTCAGCATACTTAATACTTTGTTCTCTAGTATTATTGGTCGAAGATTAGGTACAGTTGATGATGGAACTTCATTAAGAGCAAACGCTCATTTAGTGGGTAAACCTGATTTCCTTAGTAGTACAGTATCACCGTTTACTTCAAGTACTAGAGATATAACATTAAAACGAACACCTATTAATATTACATACCTAAGTAGAGTTAGAAGAGTAATTAATAGTGTAAATATAGTTCAAGGTTTTGCTTCAGCAGGCCCTAGATTTAGTACACTAAATAAGTTTGCTAATACAGCATTTGGAAATAGTAATACTCACTCTGGTATTAATTTTAAAGAATTAAGCAATATTTTAGTTACAGGTACTCGTTCTTCTTTAGATGGTCAAAACGCTATATTTTTAATGACTTCTAATGATGGTGGACAAACATTAAGAACAAATTTTGCGTTACCTAGTCAAATAACACACGATAAAGATGTAACGTTCACAGGAACTTATTTAACATTTGATAATAATACAGTTAAAATGGATAAAAATTAACGTATAAATATAGACTAGAGGTATTAAGGTATTATGGCTAAACAAACAATCAACATTGGATCAACCGCAAATGACGGAACCGGCTCTACTTTAAGAGTTGGTGGTGATCTAATCAACGATAACTTTAACGAAATTTACACAGCTTTTGGAGATGGGTCTACTTTAAGTAACGCAATCCCAGGTAAAGTTCAAGGAGCTAATTTTACAGAATCAATATTAGTTGGTCATTCAACAACAGGCGCTTTAAGTTCAGCCTTAAGAAATACTGGAGTTGGAATTAATGCTTTAGATGCTTTAACTTCTGGAGATGATAATACAGGAATAGGAAGAAACGCTGGTTCATCAATTACTTCTGGTTATAGTAATACATATATTGGTCAAGCGGCTGGAAATAGTTCAAGTACTTCAAGAGAAAATACTGCTGTTGGTAGTCTTGCATTAAAAACTGTTACTACTGGTGGTAATGAAAATACTGCTCTAGGTTTTGAAGCTTTAGAGTTAGTAAATTCTGGAGATCATAATGTTGGTATAGGTTGGAAAGCTGGGGATTCTCTTACTTCTGGAAAAGGAAATGTATTAATTGGATCAAATGTTGAAGCAGCTAGTAATACTGGCGACAGACAATTAACAATTGGTACTTATGATGGTTCAACAACTACAACTTGGATTTCTGGAGATAGTTCTGGTAATCTAGTTACGCCTGGAACAATTACAGCCAACGGAATACTTCTTGGAGCTGGCCTTGCACATAAAATTCAAGGAACAAATTTTACAAACAGTTTATTAGTTGGTCACTCAACTACTGGTACTTTAAATGCTGCTGAAAGAAATACTGGAGTTGGAATTGAAGCATTAGATGCTTTAACTTCTGGTGATTCTAATACAGCTTTAGGTTATAGAGCTGGTTCAGCTATGACTGCTCAAGGTGAAAGTGTTTATATAGGTGTTAATGCTGGTTACCAAACTCAAGGTGGAAATAATACAGCAGTAGGTGCTTATGCTTTTCAAGCTTCTAATAATGCAAACTCTTATGAAAATACAGCAATAGGTTCAAGAGCATTAGCTTCTGCTGGTGGTAGTTCAGCCGCATTAAGAAATACTGCATTAGGTAGAGATGCTGGGTATGGAATTAGTAGTGGAGATTACAATGTTGTTTTAGGTTATGATAGTGGTGATAATATTACAACTGGTTCTGGTAATGTAACTATTGGAACTGTTGACGTTGCTTCAGCAACTGGCTCAAGACAATTAGCAATAGCTGGATTTGACGGCACAAACACTACAACTTGGATTAGTGGAGATAGTGATGGTTTATTAACTATTACAGGTGGTGAAGTTATACCAGGTAAAAAAGGTGGAACAAATTTTACAAGTTCTTTATTAGTTGGTCATGCAACTACAGGAACTTTAGACGCTGCTGAAAACAATACTGGTGTTGGAATTGCGGCATTAGATGCACTAACTTCTGGAGATAAAAATACTGCTCTTGGAAATTATGCTGGTTCAGGAATTAATAGTGGTAGTAGTAACACAAATATAGGTTATGGTGCTGGAACTAATATTACAACTGGAGGTAAAAATACTTCTCTAGGTAATTTAGCTGGTTCATTAATTAATAGTGGTAATCATAATATCTCTTTAGGATTTCAAACAGGCGATCTTACAACTACTGGACATGGCAATGTAATGATTGGTTCTCTCCAAGACCCATCATCAAATAGTGCTAGTTCAGAATTAAAAATTGGTACTTATGATGGTTCAACAACTACAACTTGGATTACTGGAGATAGTTCTGGAGTAGTAACAATGACATTAGCTGCGAATCAAATAACATCTACTCAATTAACAGGTGCTACAAATTTACAGATATTAGCATCCGATGGTACTGTGCTTAAAACACTTTTCGGAGCAGGATCGTAAAATCTAATGAAAACCATTATAAATATAACAAAGAGGATTATAAAACAATATAAATAAATCATATGCCCGCAATTATTACAAACAAATTTAGAATACACAATTCAGAACAATTTGAAGAATCTTTTGGAGAAGCTTCACCTAACGTATATTACTTAGGAATAGGTAGACCTCAATCTTGGGCAACCCTAACAAGAGGAGATAGTCGTACAGAATACGAAGGAACAGATACAACACCAACAACTCCTGCGGATTCAGTCGCTACAGAATTTTATAGTTTTGATGATTTACTTGCGGTTAAAAGAATTACAGCTTCAGATGTAAATTTTGTTGTTCCTAGAAGAAATTGGACAACAGGTACTACATACGATATTTACAGACATGACTATGGAGAGTTCCAAACAGGTTCTACTTCAACTAAAATTACATCAAATAGTGGAGCAACAACTTTATTTGATGCTACTTTTTATGTTATGACAGACGCTTACAATGTTTACAAATGTTTAGATAATAATGGTAATGTTGCCTCAACAGTAAAACCTACTGGAACATCAACAACTATTTTAGCAACAGGTGATGGGTATAAATGGAAATTCTTATATACGTTATCAGCTTCTCAACAAACAAACTTCACGTCAACAGACTTTATGGCAGTAACTGAAAATGCTAGTGCCGCAACAACTCAAACAAATGTTATATCAGCTGCTGTTAATGGAGCTATCAATAACGTAAAAATTAAAACTGCAGGATCCGGTGGTACAAACGGTACTCACACAGGTATTGCAATTAAAGGTGATGGAACCGGCGGTGTATGTTCTGTAACTGTTTCAGGTGGAGCAGTAACTGCAGTAGTTGTAACAACTGTAGGAAGTGGTTACACATTTGGAACTATTAGTAATGCTCAAATAGTAAGTGCTGGAGCAACAAATTTAACTGGAACTGAATTAGATGTAATTATTCCTCCAAAAGGTGGCCATGGGTCAAATGCTAAAAACGAATTAGGTGCATTTTTCATAATGATGAATACAAATTTAGAAGGAACTGAGGCAGCAGCTTCTGGTGACTTTACAGCAGTAAATGATTTTAGAGAAGTTCTGTTATTAAGAGATCCTACTTCAGGTGGTTCTGCTACAACAGCAACAACTTTAAAAGCAACATATTCAATAAAAATTGCATCATCTCCTACTCCTGGTACATTTACTGTGGACGAAGAAATCAATCAAGCGACAACTGGCGCTGTTGGTAAAGTTGTAGAATGGGATGCTGTAAACAAAATTTTATATTACATTCAAACTCGTCACAATGATGCTGGTTTGGATAGTAGTGGAAACTTAACGGCATTTTCAGCAGCCAATGTAATTACTGGACAAACATCTAGTGCTACAGCAACTCCTGATACCTCAGTTACTTCAACTGTGAATAATGTAAGTTTCACTTCTGGATATGCAGCTCCAGAGTTAGATCATGATTCTGGTGATGTTATATATATTGAGAATAGAAGTCCTATTGTAAGGGCAACTGATCAAACAGAAAACATTAAATTGATAATTGAATTTTAAAGGAAAATAGATGTCAAGTCCAACAGACTTTAACCTATCGCCATATTATGATGATTTTACAGAGTCAAAGAAGTTTCATAGAATACTTTTTAGACCCACATTTGCAGTACAGGCGAGAGAGTTAACACAAGCACAAACGATTTTACAAAATCAGATGGAGAGAATGGGTGACCATTTTTTCAAGCAAGGTGCTATGGTTATTCCAGGTCAAGTTGGCCTAGATATAGAATACTATGCTGTTAAACTATCAGCTAAATCACTATCAACATTAAGTAGTTATAACAATGTAGAGGTTACAGGAGCAACTTCAGGTGTTGTTGCCACTATTGTTAATACAGTAATAACAGATGGTACTGATCCAGATACTGTTTATGTAAAATATTCTAAATCAGGAACAAACAACGTTGCATCAGTTTTTCAAGATGGTGAAACACTAAATTGTTCAGTTGAAAGTGTTAGTCAAACATTAACAGTTTCTACAACAGCAACAGGTTCTGCTGCTTCCGTTAAACAAGGTATTTACTACATCAATGGATTTATGGTTCAAACTAGCGATCACACGCTTATCTTGGACAAATATACTAATGAGCCTTCATATAGAATTGGCTTTACCTTAACTGAATCTTTTGTCACTTCAAATGATGATTCATCTTTAAATGATAACGCCGCAGGTTCATCTAACGCAAATGCTCCAGGAGCTCACAGATTTAAAATAGATTTAACTTTAGCTAAAAAAACATTAGCTTCTACTGAAGATTCAAACTTCTATGAAATATTAAGAGTAGAAAATGGAGTTATAAGATCACAAGTAAGAAGTACAGAATATAATATTTTAGAAGAAAATTTGGCTCGTAGAACATTTGACGAATCAGGTGATTACACTTTAACTAATCCTGATTTTGATGTAAGAGAACATTTAATTTCAGGTAACAATAGAGGTATCTACACATCAGGTAATGGTGGTGATGCTACTAAACTAGCTGTAGGTGTTGCACCATTTAAATCATATGTTAGAGGATATGAAAATCAAATTTTAACAACAACGTTTTTAGATGTAGATAAATCGAGAGATACTTTTACAGAAAATAATAATAAGACAAGATTTAATTTAAAGAACTATGTAAATGTTTCTAACGTTTATGGTTCGCCAGATGTTGGTTTTGTATCAGGTGATGTTGAAGCATTTAAGGCTGTAAATCTTTATAAAGATTCTACTACTACTAGAGGTACGCAAGTATCAACAGTTGGAGTAAATGTTCCTCAAATTGGAAGAGCTAAATCACGTGGATTTGAATTTGTTACAGGAACAGAGAGTACAGATATTTATGCGACTACCTCAACATATAAACATTATCTATTTGATATAGAATTATTTACACATTTAAATTTACAAAGTACAGGCGCCTTTACAACAGGTGAAGTAGTATCTGGTTCAACATCAGGTGCAACTGGTGTAGTTATGTCTATGACTGCTACAAAAAGTACAGCAGTAACATCTATTTCTGTTGCTAATCCAGGAGTTGTAACTTTAAACGCTCATGGATTTGTTGATGGTCAACAAATTACTCTTTCAGGTGGCACGTATTCAGTTGCTTCATCTGCAGTATCAACAGATACAGTTTACACAGTAAAAAATTCAGCAACTAATACATTTGAACTTTTTGATGAAGCTGGAACTGCATCTGTAAATGTTACAGCCCATAGCGCTGGCCCAACAGCTAAACATACTGTTGTTGTGGTATCTAACGTACAAGGAACTTTTAGTTCAGGAGAAACTATAACAGGAAATATATCGAATGTATCAGGTACTATTCAAGCTAATAGATTTGGTTTATCAGGTGTAACAACTTTTGATTTTTCTACTATTAAACAAATTGGTATGGCTGGTAGTCCTACTTACACAGCAGATGTTAAAGTAGATTCAACATATGGTAACAGTACAGTCTTAACAGGAAACATAACAGTCGCAAATAGTGACGCTACTATTTTAGGAAAAGGAACAACATTTAATTCTGATCTAAAAATAAGTGATTCAATTACATTTACAAACAATGCAGGTGGAACAGTTACTAAAATAGTTAAGTACATTGTTTCAGACACAGAATTAGAATTAACAGCTAACGTAGGTGGTAGTGATGTAACAACTGCTGGTGTGATTACAAGAAATAGAACAAAATTACAAAATCCTGAAAATAATATTTCAGTATTTAAACTTCCATACATTAATATTAAGACTTTAAAAACTACAAATAATAGTGGTGTAACAGATACTAACTTTAATGTAAGAAGAAACTTTACAGGTACATTATCATCAACAGGTACTGTTACAATTACTGCTGGAACAAACGAATTATTTACTTCACAATCAAATACTGACTATATGGTATCTGTGATGACAACAGGTAGTGGTTCAACTGGAGCAGTTGGTGATGTTTTAAATACATCTGGTAATAACCACGAGGGTAGTGCTATCTTTATATTAGGAGGTTCTCCCACAGGTAAAACTTTAACATTTGACTTTGGTGCAAATTTTCAAGGACATAAAGTTAAGATTTTGGCAACTATATCACGGTCTGTTGCTGGTTCAAAAACAAAAACACTAAATGCTGCTTCAACAGTAGCAGTATCTTCTCAATCTATTATTGAAAGTGGTGTAATTGGCTTAGCTAAAGCTGATGTTTACAAAATTAACAATATTTACATGGCAGCTAATTTTAGTACAGCCGCTACAACAGGAAATACAAATATTACAAGTCGTTTTGATTTAGATAATGGACAAAGAGATAATTACTATGATATCGGAAGAATAAAATTAAAACCAGGTGCATTGAAACCTACAGGTCGATTATTAATTGACTTTGATTATTTCTCTCACGGTTCTGGTGACTACTTTGATGTAGATACTTATTCAGGTGTAATTGATTATGAAAATATCCAAAGTTATACATCTGACACAACAGGAATTAAATATCAATTAAGAGATAGTTTAGATTTTAGACCTAGAGTTGATGACGCTTCAACTGTTTCTGGTTCTACTTCAGGTTCTGATTTTGAAAGAAGTTATAATGGAACAGGTTCTTCAACAGTAGATGTTGTGAAATTTAGTTCAGACGTTACAACTGATTTCCAATTCTTTATAAACAGAATTGATAAAATTTTCATTACACGAGAAGGTACATTAAAAGTATTAAAAGGTGCTGCAGCACTTAATCCATTAAAACCTGGAAATTTAGAAGGACATTTACATTTAGCAACATTAAAAATACCTAGTTATACTTTAAATACTGATGATGTAATTGTTGAACAAGAAGATAATAAACGATTTACAATGAGAGATATTGGTCGTTTAGAAAAAAGAATCCAAAATGTTGAATATTATACTCAATTATCTTTATTAGAAGCAGATGCTCAATCTTTACAAATACAAGACGCTGAAGGTTATGATAGATTTAAAAATGGGTTTGTTGTTGATAACTTCACTGGACATAACATTGGTGATGTTGGAAATAATGACTATAAAATATCTATTGATAGAGGACGTGGTGAAGCAAGAACAATGTTTAATGAAGATGTTATCGAACTAGAAGAAGTAGATAATGACGGCACAGCAATTTTAGATGCTGATAGAACAGCCGCAGGTTACCAAAAAACAGGTGACTTAATTACTTTACCTTATACAGAAACTTCAGTTATTGAACAGCCGTTTGCTACAAAAACAGAAAATTTAAATCCATTCTTTATATTTAATTGGATTGGAAATATAGAATTAGATCCACCGTTAGATGAGTGGAAAGAAACCGAAAGAGCACCAGATTTAGTAGTTAATTTAAATGGAACTTTCGATAACTTAGCAAGAGAGCTAGGTTTAGATAATACAACTACTACATCAATACCCTTTGGTACAGAATGGAACGAATGGCAAGATCAATGGTCAGGTAATCCTAGAACTTCAAGCTCACAATCAGGTAACACAATTACAACTACAACAAATGTTGATGTTGTACAGACTAGAGCAGGAATTAGAACTGATATTATTCCTAAAACTGTTACTCAAAGTTTAGGTGATAGAGTTATAGCTGTTAACTTTGTACCTTTTATTAGAAGTAGAGATATTACATTTACTGCTCAAGGATTAAGACCTAATACAAAAGTTTATCCGTTCTTTGATAATATTGACGTAACAAGTTATGTAACTCCTAGTGGAGGTTCTCTTGGAGGAAATTTAATTACAAATACAAATGGTTTGGTTATAGGAACATTCGCTATACCTGATTCTAAAGTAGATTCAAACCCAAGATGGCGTACTGGAAAAAGAGTATTCAGATTAACAAGTTCATCTACAAATGCTAATGATGTTACAGCAGCAGCAACCTCAGGAGAGGCTGACTATGTTGCTAGAGGTTTACAAGAAACAACTAGAGATGTTATTGTTTCTACTAGAGAAGCTAGAACTGTTAGAGTATCAACATCTCAAACTAGAACAGTAGGTAGAGTTGCTAATAGAACTGTCCAAACAATACAACGACAGCAAGATCGTGAACCAGGCGATCCATTGGCACAATCATTTATTATTGATACAGTAGATGGTACATTTGTTACAAGTTTAGATATTTACTTTGCTACAAAATCTACTACAATTCCAGTAAGAGCAGAAATTAGAAATATGGTTAATGGGTATCCTGGTTCAACTATTTTACCATTTTCTCAAAAATATTTAAATCCAAGTGAAGTAAATACAAGTACAGATGGAAGTGTAGCAACAACATTTACATTCAACTCTCCTGTATATCTAAATGAGGGTATAGAGTATTGTATCGTATTATATACAGATTCACAAGATTATACAACGTATGTTGCTAGACTAGGAGAAACTGCTTTAGTTTCAAATAGAACAGTATCAAAACAACCGGCAACTGGAGTATTCTTTAAATCAGCAAATAATAGAACTTGGTCTCCCGAACAAATGGAAGACTTGAAATTTAATTTAAAGAAAGCTGTATTTACAACTAATACAACTTCTACTGTCACATTAGCAAATAAATTACTACCAAGTAAAATACTTGATACCAATCCAATGAGAACATTTAATGGAACAGGTTTAATTAGAGTATTCCATAAAAATCATGGACACCACTCTACAACAGATAACGTAACTATTTCAGGTATTGCATCTGGAACATATAACGGTATCGCACATTCAGCTATCAATGGAACTTACACATCTATATCAAACATAACTTTAGACAGTTATGATATTACTACAACAGGTACTGCAAATGCTTCAGGTGATATTGGAGGTTCAACTGTTTCTGCCACTCAAAATAGATTATTCAATGTAATTCAATTACAAATAGGAACTGTAGTACACCCAGGAACAACTTTATCGCCAACATTAAGAACAACAAAAGGTCGTTCAGTAAATGGCGTAGAAACTCCATTTGTATTACAAGCTGCTTCATCAATACATCAAGTAGTAAATGGTGACAATATTTATTTTGGTGTACCTCGAATGGTTGCAAGTGGTATTAATGAAACAAATGAAATGGCTAGTTCTCAATCTTTATTTGAAAATTTAGCTATTACAACAAGTAATGCTAACTTATCACCAGTAATTGATGTTAAGAGATTAAATGCTTTTGTAATTACTAATAGATTAAACAATCCTTTAGTTTCTTCTACAAACACATTTACAGGAGATGGTTCAGATACAACATTCACACTTTCAGGTACTCCAACTAGTGTTCACTTATTATCAGTGAAGAAAAATGGAGAAAAATTACAACCGGTTGATGACTTTACAGTTTCAGGTACAACTCTAACTATGGGTGTTGCACCAGCAAGTGGTTCGAGTGTTGTAGTAAAAATTACAAACACTGTTGACTATGAAGATGATACTTCGATAGAAGGTGGTTCCTCAGAGGGTGCTTACATTACAAAAAGTATTGCTTTAGCAAATACATCAACTGCTTTAGATATAAGAGTTGCTGCAAGCATACGTTCAACTTCTTCTATTAAAGCATTTTATAGATTATCTGGTGGTGACGAAACTAGAAGAATTGAAGATATTGAATTTACACCATTTAATACTGATGGTAGTTCAGATGTTGCTGTTGATCCATCTACGGGAGATATTACACTAGACAATAATTTTAAAGATCACAAATTTAGTGTTTCAAATACACAAGACTTTACTTCATTCCAAATTAAAATTGTGTTTAATGGAACTAACTCCGCTTTTCCGGCGAGATTAAAAGACTTCAGAGCAATTGCTCTGGCAATTTAGTATGTTAAGAGTAAAAGTAGAAGGATATAATAGTTTAGTACGAGATGTTAGTTCAAACGCTATCATTAATACTAATACAAGTGAATATTCAGTATATTTAGCAAGAGTTAAAGCTAGAGAAAAACAGGGTGATGATTATAGACATGCAGTTAAAGAGATAAATAGTTTAAAGGAAGAATTAAGAGAAATTAAGTCTTTATTAAAAGGAATAACGAAGAAGTAAAATGGCAATTAGAACAATAGCATTAACAGACACATTAGAAACTTTTAGAACAGAGTTTAATAATATGACATCACTAGATTTTGGTGATGCAGCAACACTAGCTGGCGCAGGATTATCTTCTACGACCGTTGTAGGTGCTGTTATTGAACTTGCTGGAGTTGTAGCAGCTGCTCAAGGGTTTTATATTAATGATGGTACAACTTCACAACTTATTGGTGCCGGTCAAACTTTTAATTTAGCAAGTTCATCAAACATAACTGCAGTAGTTTCAGCTACAGATACATTAACATTAAATTTAACAGATAGTATAGGTGTTACAGGTACATCACATACTTTTGGTAACGTTACACTTGCGAATGGCTCATTAACAGATTCAAGTGGCGCTATTTCTTTCGGTAATGAAAACTTAACAACAACAGGTACATTAAACGTAACTGGATTAACTACACTTGGAACGACAACTATGTCGGGTCTTACAAGTTCAGGTATACAAATTACAACAAATGGAACTATTATTTTCGAAGGGTCTTCAAATAATACTAGTGAAACAACATTAACAGTTGTTAATCCTACAGTAGATAGAGTACTAACTATACCAGATGAAACCGGTACAATTGTTTCTTCAGGTTCAATAGACGTAGTTTCAGAAGCTATGATGGCAGATGATTCTATTGGTTCTGTTCAAATGAAAACTCTTTCTACTTTACAAATATTAAATTCGGCAGGTACTGTCGTTAAAACTATCCACGGAGCAGGGGCGTAAAAACCTTTATAAATAACTATATAATAATAAACAGGAGTAATTTATGACTGAAGAAGTAAAAAAACCAACAACAGCTACGGCACCAAATGCAGTAGCACCAACACAAGAAGCAATAACTGACTTGATAACAATTGATGGAAAAGAATATAGTTTAAATGCACTACCATTAGTGATTAGAAATGGTCTTGTTGCTAGACAAGAAATACAACAATCAAAAGTAAGACATGAAATGGAACTAGAGAAAATTGACGTTCTAACTAATCATTATAATGATAAGATTAAAAAAGGATTAGAAGAATTTAATGGCAGCGACAGCAAACCTAAGGATTGATCAGGGAACCACTTTCACAACTGATGTTACCGTTATTGGAAGTAGCGGTGATGTCTATGATTTAACTGGATATACTGCTAGTGCTAAACTAGCAAAGGGATACTCTAGTACATCAACTAGAACATCTTTTACAACTACAATTAATTCTGATCCGACAACTGGTATAATTACACTCCGATTATCGGCAGATCAAACAAATGCTCTTGAAGCACCCGCTAGATATGTCTATGATATAGAGATATTAAAGACTTCTGATAGTACAGTTACTAGAGTTATTGAAGGAATTATTACAATTAGTCCATCTGTTGCCACTTAATCTTTGATAAATAGTTATTATAAATATACTATACAAAAGAGAGAGATTTATGGCTACAGCAAAAATTAATTCAAGTAATTCAAGCCTTAGAGCACAAATAAATTCAAGTGATTCATCTGGACCTAAGCAGGTTTCCATATCTGTACCTAGTGCAGTAATTTCTCAAACTTTTAAACAATTAAATGACGTGAATGTCACGGACCTAGTGGACGGTGCCTTGATACAATATGATGCTGCATCAGATAAATTTATAACAAAAAATGAAATAATAACAGCCACAGGAACATTAACAATAACTGGTGGATCATTTTAACAAGAGAGAAATTAAATGGCAACAATAATTCAGATTAAACGATCCGCAGGAGCAACAGCACCCTCTACCCTTAAACTTGGAGAATTAGCATATACTTATGCCACAGGTACTCAAACTAATCTAGGAGATAGACTATTCGTTGGAGAAGGTGGAGTTGATAGTAACGGAGACGCAAACGTCATTTCAGTAATTGGCGGACAATATTTTACAGATAAATTAGATCACGTACATGGTACATTAACTGCTTCATCAGCGTTAATAGTTGATACTAACAAAGCAATAGATGAAATTCTTATAGGTAATAGTACAACAATTGGGGGTACTTTAAAATTAAATGAAGGTACTAACAACGGTAGTAGTTATGCTGCCATTAAAGCTCCTAATACTTTAGCGAGTAATATTACTTTTACATTACCAGACGCTTATGGAAGTGTCAATCAAGTTATACAAACTGATGCTGCTGGTGTTTTAAGTTTTGTAACCGTAGCCAGTGCTACATCTACAACAGTATTTACAAACAAAACATTTGATGCTAACGCAACAGGTAACTCAATAACAAATTTAGAAGTAGCTGATTTTGCTTCAGGCGTTATCGATACAGATATATCAACTGTTTCTGGATCAGATGATACAATTCCTTCAGCTAAAGCAGTTAAAACTTATATAGATGCACAAGTTCTTGCGGTAGATGTTGATATAGCAGGTGACACAGGTACAACTGCCATCACAGATGCTGAAACATTTACATTAGCAGGTGGAAATGGTATCTCTAGTATAGCTACTAATAACACAGTAACATTTGCTATTGATAATACGGTTGTAACAAGACATAACATACAAACTTTAAGTAGCAAAACAATTGATTTAACTGATAATACTGTAAACGGTACTTTCGCAGAATTTAATACTGCTGTATCAGATGCAACTTTAGTTTCTACAACAGGTACAGAAACATTATCCGGTAAAACACTTACAGCACCTAAATTTGTTGACGGTGGTTTTATTGCTGACGCTAATGGTAATGAGTTAATTCTTTTACAAACAGAAACATCTGCTGTTAATGAATTAGAAGTTACTAACGCAGCTACATCTAACGCTGTTAAGATTGCTACTTCAGGTGGCGATACAAACATTGACTTAAAACTTAGCCCAAAAGGTAGTGGTGTTGTTGATGTTGACTCAAGTAGAATTACAAACGTAACTGATCCCTCTGGATCACAAGACGCTGCTACTAAAGCATACGTTGATAGTGTTGCGAATGGTTTAGATGTTAAAGAATCAGTTAGAGTTGCTACAACAGCTGCTCTTGCTACTTCAACTTATCATAATGGTAATGGAACAATCACTGCTAACGGCAATGGTGCTTTAGCGATTGATGGTGTTACACTTACAAGTGGTGATAGAGTTTTAATTAAAAATCAAGCAAGTGCTGTTCAAAATGGTATATACACAGTTACAACAACTGGTAGTGCTAGTGCAGTCTTTGTATTAACAAGAGGTCCAGACGCTGACACAGCTGCTGAATTAACAGGTGGAACATTCTTCTTTGTTGAAGAAGGTACAACGAATGCTGAAAATGGTTATGTTGCTACTCACAATGGTACACCTACATTAGGTACTACTAATATCGCATTTGCACAATTCTCTGGCGCTGGTCAAATTACTGCTGGTGCTGCTTTAAGTAAAAGTGGTAATACTTTAACTGTTGAAGTTGATGATAGTTCAATTGAAGTATCAGGTGACGCTTTACAAATTAAAGCTTCGGGTGTTGGTACTAACCAAATAGCTGATCTTGGAGTTACAACAGGTAAAATTAATAATCTCGCTGTTACAGCTGGGAAACTTGCTACTACATTAAATTTATCAGGTAAAACAATTACTTTACCTACTAGTTTTACAACAAACACAGGTACACAGACATTAACTAATAAAACAATTAATGGTCCTGACAATACTCTAACTAATATCGCTAACACAGCATTATCTAACAGTACAGTTACAGTTACTGGTGATACAGGTACACAAGCAATTGATTTTGGAGATACATTAACAGTAACAGGTGGTGAGGGTATAGATACTTCACAATCGGGAGATACATTAACTATCGCAGCTGAACTAGCAACTTCGTCAAATAAAGGTGTTGCTTCATTTAGTACTGATAACTTTGCAGTAAGTACAGGTGTGGTAACAGTAACAATTATTGACGGCGGAACTTATCCATAACAGTTACGTTAGTCCTAACGGAGCTAATTTACTATGACAACAGTTATAAAATTAAAAAAAAATGAATCAGCGAATAATGTTCCAACTACTTCTGATATAGTAGTAGGAGAAGTTGCTGTAAATACGACTGATAAAAAAATTTACGTTAGAGACTCTTCAAACAACATAGTTCAAGTAGCTTCTAATGATATTGACGAGGCAACTGCTTTAGCAATAGCACTAGGATAATATATGGCAAATACATTTAAACTAAAAACAAAAACAGGTGGAAGTACAGGTGCTAATACTTCTCAGACTGTTTACACTACACCTTCAACTACAACTGCTATAGTTTTAGGTCTTACTCTTTCAAATATTGCTGCGGTAAATATTGAAGTAACAGTTAATATAGAAAATGGTGACGGTGATAACGTTAGTGTTGTAACAAATGCTGAAATTCCTGCTAAAGCTTCTTTAGAAATAATGTCAGGAAATAAGTATGTCATGGAGACCACAGATATTTTAAAAGTTAAATCTAACACAGCGAATAGTGTAGATACAACTTTAAGTATAATGGAGATCGCATAGAATGGCGTCATATCTTGGTAAACCTCCAGTAAGAGTAACTGTAATTGGTGAAGATACAATTATCTCATCAAGCATACTAGACAACTCAATCACATCATCCGATATACTTAACTCAACCCTTACAGGTGCTAATTTAGCAAATGATATTGTACTTACTACTACAGGAAATATTTCAACAACCGGCGATCTAACAGTAGATACAAATACTTTATATGTTGACTCTACAAATAATAGAGTTGGTATAGGTACAACAAGTCCGTCACAAGCATTAACTATTAGTGGTGATGCTAACTCTGTTTTAATATCCTCAAATGATTATGACTTAATTAAACTAGGACCAAGAGCAACATCAGGAGCAAATTTAGATAGATCAATTTTTCAAATGTACTCTGGTGGTGTGGAAATAAATAGACTGGATTCAGTTGGTATTAATTATATAAATGGTGGTAATGTTGGTATAGGTACAACAAGTCCAGGAACAACATTAGACGTTTCTGGTACACTAAACGTATCAGCATTTATTGTTTCAAGTACATATATGGCTACAACAGAATTTAAACCAAATGTAAATGATGGTGCTGTATTAGGAACATCTTCTTCAGGATTTTCAGATTTATATTTAGCTGATGGTGGAGTAATTTATTTAGGTAACGACCAAGATACTACTATTACACATAATCCAGATACAGGCATAACACTTAATAATAATTTAACAGTCGGTGGCACAATAAATGCTGCTAACTTTAAACAAGCTGGTACTAATTTCGTAGATTCAATTCTAGTAGGTACTAATACTACTGGTACTTTAGATACTGCTACTTGTAACGTAGGTGTAGGTGTTCTTGCTTTATCAAGTATTACATCTGGTTGTGAAAACGTAGTAATGGGACATAAAACTGGACACTGTATTACTACAGGTAAACAAAACACTTTCTTAGGTCATCATTCAGGTTGTCTTACTTCGACAGGTTTTGCAAACACAGCAATTGGTACAAGAGCAATGGCTAGTAATACAACAGGTAATAGAAATATTGCCATAGGATATAGAGCATTGGCAGCCAATGTTTGTTGTGCTGACAATATTGTTATTGGTCATCAAGCATTAGAACAGGTATCACAATCTAAAAGTCATATTGCTATTGGTAATAGTGTTATGAGAAGCGCTGATGCTGGATCTGAATACAATATTGGTATAGGTGGAAATGCTTTATGTGGTAATACAACAGGTAGTTATAATGTTGCCATTGGTAATGGTTCTATGTTTAATGCTACAACAGCTGCTAATAATGTTGCAATAGGTTTTACTACTTTATATCATGGTACAACATATAGAGATAATTTTGCTTTAGGTTCTTGTACTATGTGTTGCGTTACAGGTAGTTACAATATTGCTATCGGTAACTCTAATATGAGAACTGCCTCAACAGCAGAAAAAAATATAGCAATAGGTTATCAGGTTCTGAATGCTGCCACAACAGCTGCTCGTAATACAGCAATTGGTTTTGAAAGTTTAAAAAGTACCACAACTGGTTCTGATAACGTAGCAATAGGCGCTTGTTCATTAACTGCTAACACAACAGGTAATTACAACGTAGGTCTAGGTGCTTACAATTTAGAAGCCAATGTTTCTGGAAGTTGTAATGTTGCTATCGGATACAAAGCATTAAATTTAAGTACCTGCAGTAGTAACGTTGCTGTTGGATATCATGCTTTAAGATTAAGTGTAACGGGAACTTGTAATGTTGCATTAGGACATGCCGCTGGAGAAGCCATACATGCTGGTTCTTCAGATAACGTTTTTATTGGTTTATGTGCAGGAAAATCCGCAGGAAGTGAAGCCGCTAATTGTGGTCAAAACGTAATGATAGGTGTACAAGCTGGTTCTAACGCTAACTTCTCAAGGCAAACAGTAAACATTGGTTATCAAGCAAATCAATATAACGGTGGTACTTCAAATATATCAATTGGTTATCAAGCAGGATTTTATAATAAAGGCGGCTCAAACGTTTTTATAGGTCAAAGTTCAGGTGTTGGTTTAAGTAACGGCACATCAACAGGTGGTAGTAACGTAGCAATGGGTCATTCTGCTATGAAAGGTTTTTCAACTGGAAATGGTAACGTAGCATTAGGAGTAAATGCTATGATGTGTGTTACAACTGGATGTGATAACGTTGCTTTAGGTTTAAATTCTTCATGTGGTATCACAACAGGTTGTAGAAACGTTGCTTTAGGTAGAGAATCTTTACGAGGAAATACCACAGGTAGTTTTAACGTTGCTGTAGGTTATCAAACATTATGTAAAAACACAACAGGAGCTCTCAACGTTGCCATAGGTGTTGAAACTCTTTATACAAACACAGTTGGAGTAAGAAACTTAGCAATTGGACGTAGAACATTATATAGTAACACTACAGGTAGTTACAATGTTAGTCTTGGTCAAGAATCTATGTATGATAACACAACGGGTGCTAATAATGTTGCTGTTGGTTATGAAGCTTTAAGAAGTAATACGATAGGCCAATTTAATAATGCTTTGGGTTATAGAGCTTTGTATGCAAGCACTACAGCTAATTACAATTCATCAATTGGTTTTGAAACTTTATTTAGTAATACAACAGGTAATAATAATATTGCATTAGGTTTCAGAGCTTTAAAATGTAATACTACAGGTGGACAAAACGTAGCTCTTGGTTCTTGTACTTTATTTGCTAATGTTTCAGCTACTGATAACGTTGCTATAGGTAATCAAGCATTAAAATCTTTGACAGGCACAAACACTGGTAGTAATGTTGCCATTGGAGCATGTGCTATGGAAAATGCTCAAGGTCAAAATAATACTGTTGTAGGTAGATGTGCTATGCCAAACGCTACTAGTAGTAATAACGTTGTTATGGGAAGACAATCATTAGCAGCTAGTGGTTCGGTTGGTAGTTATAATACTGCATTAGGATTTCAATCATTATGTAAAAATACAGCTCAAGGGAATACAGCAGTTGGGTCTCAATCAGGTTTTAGTAATACAACAGGTACTATAACTGCATTAGGTACTACATCATTATATACCAATACAACAGGTGACAGAAACACAGCAGTTGGGAATGGTACTTTATACTCAAACACAACGGGTAGTGATAACACTGCCGTAGGACATTTTAGTTTGTGTAAAAACACAACAGGATTATCTAATGTATCAGTGGGTTCAAATAGTATGTTTAGTAATGTTACTGGTCAACAAAATGTTGCTGTAGGTGCATATTCATTAAAGAGTAACACTAATGGTTGTTCTCAAATAGCTATTGGTACTAACTCTTTATGTACTAATACAACTGGTGTTAATAACGTTGCTATAGGACATAATTCTTTACGTTGTAATGTTTCTGGTATTAATAATGTAGGTATTGGTTACATGGCTCTTTGCTGTACTAAAGGTAATAGTAACGTAGGTATAGGTCATCAAGTATTACAAGTAAATACAACAGGTATTGATAATGTTGCGATAGGTTGTCAAGCTTTATTTAAAAATACAACTGCTCAACAAAATGTTGCTGTAGGTACTATGGCACTGGCATGTAATACAGTAGGTTGTGATAACGTTGCTA
>ENA-OREN01000763-OREN01000763.1-marine-metagenome-genome-assembly--contig:-NODE-763-length-43368-cov-4.656418_pt1 | contig 43368 bp, 49 predicted proteins | sample MGYA00248624_ERZ508555 | MGnify/ENA primary metagenome ERZ508555 (study PRJEB26222, sample SAMN06267773) | marine metagenome | isolation source: Saanich Inlet, British Columbia, Canada | place... | reverse complement strand
CACGTGTAATAAAATACTGTATATAGTGGATCTATATGGAACATTTTCCGCATATATCTGCCAATTCAGAGATCTTTGTATTAACAGGTGCTGGTATAAGTAAAGAATCTGGACTAGATACGTTTAGAGATAATGATGGTTTATGGAATAATCACCGTGTTGAAGATGTTGCCACTCCAGAAGCATTCACTAGAAACCCTTCCCTAGTCTATGATTTTTACAATAATAGACGTAGAGAGCTCAATAATGGTACAAAACCTAATAAGGCACATTTAGACCTTGTAGAATTAGAAAAAACATTAAAAATCAATGTAATAACGCAAAATATAGATAATCTGCATGAAATAGCAGGGAGTTCATCAATTATTTACATACATGGTGAGCTGAACAAGGCACGATGTATCCAAAATGATACTCATATTCACTACTGGACAGATGATTTAGATGAAACTCATCAATGTTCTGATTGTGGCTCTCAAATGCGCCCTCACATCTGTTGGTTTGGAGAAATGCCCTTCCAAATGGATGAAATTCATCAAAAAGCAGAGCAATCCGACCTATTTGTCTCTATTGGAACATCCGGTGAAGTCTATCCAGCAGCTGGCTTTGTTTCCATGTTTAAAAAAATGAATAAACCAACTGTCGAATTGAATTTAGAGCCTTCACGCAATCAAGATCAATTTGATTTTGCCATTCACAAACCTGCAACAGTCGCTGTTGAAGAATTTAAAAATTTAGTTCTCAAAAATATTAAATAATTGTTGAGATTTTTTATTCACGTAATTCTATTTTTTACACTTTTTAATTTTTCTTAATACTAAGAATCTGACGATTAATTTTCTAAGGTATAGGCGTGAATAAATCCTCCGAAGCGTTTGATACAGCGCGTAGCGAATACATAGAAGGTTACGTAAAAAAAAAAGAGCATATCTTCCCTACTCTCTCACTTATTGCTAAAGAATTTAAAATTTCCCTTTCTACTCTTCGTAAAAAAGCTGCCAATGAAGGCTGGTATAAAAAAAGAAAGCATCATCAAAATTCCCAAGAAGAATTTGAAATGCGCAAACAATTTAAAGGCAAATATTCAAAACTCGCTCAAGTGTCTCGAAACTCTCTTGTCTTTGTCGAATATTTTCAAAATGCCATTAATGAAGAAATAGAAAAAGTTAAAAATAATAAAACAACTCATAGTATTGAAGATATGAATAGACTGATAACCTGTAGTCAAAAAATACAACGACTTGCAGAACAAGCAAACACCACACTTACTAATTTAGAAAATCCTCTTATGAGTTTAACTGATTAACTGACTTTATTAAGATCCTAACAAAGTCCATTTAATTGTGTGCATTATGTTTAAGAAAAAAAATTAAACAATCTAATAATTTAACGTGTCTAAAAAAGATAATTTTCCATTTTCTATTTTAAGGCAAGATAACTTTCCTGAATAGAATGATCCGGTATCAAGGTTTATTCGAAAAGGATAATGTTCAACTTTTTCTACCGGTGTATGACCATGAACAATAATTTTACTATATGTCATTTTTGGGCTAAAAAAACTTTTTTCACGCGTCCATAACATTGTTTCTTTTTCCTGCATGTTAAAAGGAATATTTGGATTAATACCAGCATGAACAAAGAAATAATTCTGCCAAGTAAAATTTATAATTAACAGTAATTTATTTATGCATTGCTTATCATGGATGAAGAAAACAATTTCAGTAGTTTATAGAGATAAATTAGAAGCGTGTTAAAGATATATGACCAAGAAAATTAACTTTTCAAAAAAATTATACTACATTTGCCCATTCACCTTTTCTAAAAACAGGAATAATATCGCAATTAAAATTCATTCCATCAACATCAATCTCTTTTGATCCAATCATCCACTCATGATCATCTGATAATAAAGAAATTTAATTTTTAAGATTGTTAATTTTCTTTGCTAAATTTTGACTAATTATTTTTACTCCCTTTATATTTGGATGTTTACCATCCGCTTGATTTAATTCTGGATTCAAAGCTACTCCTTCTAAAAGAAAAGAGTAATAAGAAATTTCAAATTCTTCAGCTAAATTAGAGTAAATTTCATTAAATGATTTTTGATATGCATTTCCATAAGAGCTTGGTGCTTGCATACCAGTTAATAAGATGGGAATATTTTTATCTAAGACAGTCTTAATGATATTTATTAAATTATTTTTAGTAACTTCAGGATTTATACCACGTAACATATCATTAGCTCCTAAACCAAGAATGAATAAATCATAATCATCTTGAAGACTCCAATTCAACCGGTTTAATCCCCCGCTAGAAGTATCTCCAGAAACAGAGGCATTAATAATTTTGCTTTTAATATTTAATTTAAGTAGATCTTCTTCAAGAAAACGATCTAGGTGATTTGAGCTATCCAACCCATAACCTGCCATTAAAGAGTCACCAAAAAGAATAATCTTAAAATCTTGAGCTTGTATAGAGAGTGGACTTATAAGAAAAACTAAAATATATAAGATTTTTTTCATGACTCCCCTTCTTATTAGCTTTTCCAATATACACCTACAATACCAAAATGGCACAATCTTAACAGAAGTAATTAGGGGAATAGACTTTGTAATTCATCAAAATGAACGTCTAGCAATTGTAGGGAAAAGTGGTTCTGGAAAAACATCTTTGCTCATGCTGATGGCGGGATTAGAAAAACCCACTTCAGGGCAAATTAAATACCAAGATCAGATTATCACTTCTTATACTGAAGATAAATTAACCGATTTTAGAAAAAAAAATATTGGGATTGTTTTTCAATCTTTTTATTTAATCCCAAATTATACAGCCTTAGAGAATGTAGCTCTATCGTTAGAAATTAATTTTCAAAAAAATGCCTTGAGTCTCGCAAAAGAAATTTTGATTGATTTAGGCTTAGAGGATAGATTTCAACATTTTCCAAGACAACTATCAGGCGGAGAACAGCAACGTGTAGCGATTGCTAGAGCTATTATTAAAAAACCTGAATTAATCTTAGCGGATGAACCAACTGGTAATTTGGATGATGAAAATGCACAGGTTATCACTGACTTAATATTTAGTGTATCAAAAAAATATAAAAAAAGTCTTTGTTTAGTGACACATGATATGGATTTAGCTCAGCGCTGCGATCGGATAATGAAAATTGAAAATGGCACAATTGTTTAGTCAACTTCTCTTTATTCACCAACAAGCACTAAAGGATTTAAAACGTAGCTTAAGAAAAAAAATAACAATTTTTATTACAATTTTTATTAGTGTTTTTATCTTATTTTTTATTAGCACCTTAAATCAGTCTTTACTCAAAGAAATTCAATCAAACACTAAAAGTATCTTAGGAGGAGATGCGGAAATTGAATTAAAGAATAAAGAGCTGAATTCAGATATCAAAAATGAAATAAAAAAATTTGCTGATCTCTCTCTTAATACTACTATAGCCTCCATGGTAGCCAATAAAAATCTCACCCCCCCTCAAACATCTTTCGTTCAGTTGCGAGCGATTGATAATTTATATCCGCTATATGGCGAATTTATCACCACTAAGGGAAAAGTGGGAGCAGATTTTTTTGAAAGTTCTGATCAAGCAATAATTAATGAGAACTTGGCAGTAAATTTACAACTGAAAGAAGGTGATAAATTTATAATACGTGATCAAAGTTTTATTCTTCATTCCATTATACAGCAGATGCCTGATTTGGGTGCTAGTGGTTTATTTGGTGATCTAGTTATCATTTCTCAAAAAGGATTGGCATCATTAAAAATTTCATCATCAGAAAATTTTTTTGAATATGAATACCGCGTTCGTTATTTTGATAAAGTAAGTGATGAACTGGGAAAACAACAACTGCAAAAAATATTTCCAGATAGTGACAGCGTTAGAATTCGATTCCCAGAGAATACAACTAATTTTATTCAAAGAATACTTGATAATTTTTCTAATTTTTTAAGTTTAATTTCTTTAGCAGCTATTTTAATTGCAGGTATTGGAATTTCGAATATGGTTATAGCTTACATCAATCAGAACTATAACTCTATTGCTGTTCAGAAATCCCTTGGATTAAGTTCCTTAGTCATTCAAAGTATCCTTGGTTATCAAATATTTTTGATTTCATTTTTTATATGCATTTTTGCATTTGGATTAAGTAGTCTTACGCCTGAGATTATTAACTACCTACTCCCAAAAGAACTGAATTTCTCTCTTCAGAATACAAGCAATTTTATAATTTTTATAAAAATTACATCTATTGCTTTAATTGCCATTACGATTTTTTTAATACCTGCTTTAAATTCTATTCAACAACTTTCTGCAAATAGTCTTTTTCGTAATACATATGAGTTTGTGAGTTTTCAATTTTCACCAAAAACTATTGTTATATTAATAGGTCTCATTTTTCTTATGATAGGAATCTTCACCTTAGGAAATAGTTTATGGCTATACAATATTATTTTTCTAGGTGGTTTTTTAATTACTATTGGACTGTTCTACGGTCTTTTTAAATTGTTTAATCATTTTTTTAAAAAAATAACTTTTATTTCTAACTTTAATTTAATTTTAGCAAAACGTAATATAACTAGCCCTAGTTCCATTGGGCCGCTGATCTTAACAACATTAGGAATTGGTATTTCACTCTTATTAACAATACTTATCATTGCTGGGTCTTTTCAAAATTTAATCCAAAAAAGTGTTGATACTAAAGCGCCAGACTTCTTTTTTATTGGAATTGACCAATCCGTCAAAAATGATTTTCAAAACTATATTATCAACGAATATCCAATGAGTGATTTAGCATTAGTTCCTATGGCAACTGCTAAAATCAAGGCTATTAATGGCACTGACCCTTTAAGTTATATAAATAAAAGAAACCCTTCCTATTGGGTTATTAGTTCAGAACGTCGTATTACTTGGTTAGAACAGCCTGCTAATAACAATCCTATTAACGAAGGTGAGTGGTGGTCTGATAATCCCTCAGATAAAATGTATATTTCTTTTGATCATGATGCAGCTAAAGATTTAGGAATTCAGATCAATGATAATATTACGATGAATATTTACGGCCGTGATATTACTGGAATTGTTAAAAATTTTCGTAATGTAGATTATGCAGATTTTACCATTAATTTTGTCATGATGTTAAATACGAACTATGCGCAATCAATTCCCCATGAATATATTGGTACTGTCAAACTATCAAATCAGCATAATTTTCAAGAGTATGCATTGCTGCAACAATTTCCAAACATCTCTTCAATTAAGATTTCTAACTATGCTGAAAAAATTAATCAACTTTTAAATCAAGTAAACATAGCAGTAATAGCTTTAGCAGTTATCATTATTTTTATTGGATTGTTGGTAATTAGTAGCGCTATATTAGTCCAGGGAAAAAATAAGATTTATCAAAATTTAGTTTTTAAAATATTAGGTCTAAATAGAATGCAAATCATAAAAACGAGTTTATTAGAATTCTTTATTTTATTTCTTAATACTATTTTTCTCACCCTATTAATTAGTGGGACTGCTTCATATATGGTGGTAAACTTCATCTTTAATATAGATTGGTTTCTAGATATTTCTGCTATTATAATTGTATATGTATGTACTGGGGCATTTACTATGGCTTTGATTATTATTGATACTTATAAAAATTTAAGTCCTCGAGTTTATCCTATTATTCGAAATAGTTAATAGCTGTAGAAGAGTTTACAAAAATACTTTTAAATAATTATTCACCACGTTATTAAAAAGATATAAAAATAAATTTTTTATTATGCATTTTCTTACTAAGAATCATATTGCATAGAAGTTTTATGACAAAATTAAAAATTGATTACTCCGAAGCAAGAGATTGGTACATTAAAGGCGATAAAGAAAAAGAAGGAATAAAGTACCCTTCTCTTCCAGATATAGCACGTGAATTTGAATATTCTTTATCAACTCTTCGCAAGAAAGCAGCGAATGAAGGTTGGTTTAAGAAAAGAGAAGAAAGAATGGCATTAAAAGATATTATAAGTATGCGTAAAGAGTTTATGGGTAAGGCTATAAAATTATCAAAAGTATCTTTAAACTCTATTTCAGCAGCTGATTTTTTAATTACAAAAATAAAAGAAGAGCAAGCAGATATGGAAAAAGGTATTAAGCCATATGATATTCATATAGCCACAAAACAAATATGGGCTCTTAATCAAGCTGTTAGATTAAGCAAATTAAGCCAAGATACACTCGATGATATTGAGAATGGTTATATGTCTCCTTTAGATGACATTGGATATCTCTAATATTTTTTTTATTATTTTAGATTTACTAATCAAAAACAAAGTAATCAGATTGAATATAAATATTAAATCCTGCCCAGATGGTGGTGAAGACTGTTAAGAAAAGAACCACGTATAATATTTCTTTTAATCCTAGTGATGGCTCAATAGGTATTTTGTGTAAGTAGTACAACCATCCTCCTACCGCTAGACTTGTTATTAAAAAAGTAATCGTCGAAAAGTATTCTGTCTCTGCTGAGGCAATACTACTCAGTATAAGTAAAACAAGATAAGTTGAACTAAAAAGAAAAAAACGTGAGAGTGCAATCATTGTGTTTCCAAATAAGTGAGATTGAATTTTTAATTTTTAATTTAGGCAAGTTCGCGGTGTAATTGTGGTGGTAAAAAGAATTATAAAATTATTCTAATGGACACACTTTGGCCTTAGTGTTAGGTTTAATATTATATGAAGGTTTTTTGGTTGGTTAAGAGAAAGGAAAAATGACGATAATATCACTTATAGACGACAATACATCAATACTCACATCACTATCACTACAGTTTCAATCGAAAGGTTATAAGACGATTACCTTTGCGGATCCAGAGAAGGCATTGGATTATCACGAAGATAAGCCGGCTGACGCCTATGTTATTGATATGAAAATGCCTAAATTAACAGGATTTGAATTCTATAGAGATTTATGTGCTGTACTCAATAAAGATAAGCTCCCAGCTCTTTTTTTAACTGCCGTTGATAATCTAGAAGAAAGAGCCTTAAAAGACACCACCATTGGTGATTATGTCTTAAAACCCTATAGCTTTAATATTCTTCATGCACGGTTAGAGAAAGTGATGAGTCACTTTAAGAAAAGTAAAGAAGATCAGGTATACAAAGTAGGTAATCTGGAGCTGTTAGAAGAGCAAATACTGTGCCGTTGGTTTGGACAAGATATTGAACTGACGAAAACAGAGTTTTCCCTCCTCCGTCAGTTAGTTAAACGCCCGCGGGTTGTGTATACCCGTGATCAGTTATTAGATATATGTTATTCGTATGATGCCGCTGTCACTGATCGCAATATCGATTCGCACATCAAACGACTGCGCAAAAAGTTTCGTCAAGCACGTCCCGATATAAAATTTAATCGCATTAAAACTTCTTATGGTTCTGGGTATTCATGGCAGCCACAATCAGCGTAAATAAACATTTCAAGAAATCTTAGTCGTGACTTTGTTTCGACTAAGTTTTTTATTATTTCTGTATCCGTGGTACTAGTTACAAGTATATTATTTAATTTCTATCTATAATATTCAATTAGTGTTGTCTGTATCGAGTACCACAACCAAATACTTTACTTATAATCTTATAATTTAATTTTTTTTGCAGTAACAATAAATCTCAGAGGCGTTCCTGAGGTGATGGCGTCAAAAGGATAACAAGTAATTAATAACAATCCATTAATATTACTTAAATTATTATTTTCATTAACATTAAGGATCGTAAAATCATCAACACTATAGTGATACCAGGTATTATCTATATCTTGTATCTTAATGATATCTCCTTTTTTTAATTTTTTAATATAAAGCCCATGACTATCTCTGTGAGAGGAAATTGCGGTAGTTTTATTTGTATGAGGCAGGAATGTTTCATTGTGGAATCCAGGACCAAAAGCAAGTGATTGACCAGAAGTACTGCTTAATACAATTTGACTGATATTATATTTAGGTATTTCTAATTTTAATACTGGACTACCATCAAAACTAGGCCAAGGTTTTACTGGCTCACCTTTCTCCAAGGAGTTGTGCCATGCATAATGCAATAATATTTGAGCGACTCTTGCTTTAATTTCAATTTTAAGACCTTGATAAGAAAAATACCCTCCTCCTAGTAGGAGGAACACTAGGATGAGGATACGGAATTTTCTTTTCAATGCAGTTGGCGACGACAGATGAAAAGAAACACAAAACTGCTTAAAAATATCAACGCAAAAATATAATAAAGATTTTTAAGAGTGTCAGTTTGAACAAAATGAATTTGAAGTGAGGGCACAGCATTTACATCTATTTCTTGTAATTGATTTAAAGCTATTAAATCTTGATTATCACCACTGGCATTTTGATATTTAAGTAAATTAGAAATTTCAATATTTGGTTCAACCCAACCGTCAGGTATATTATGTGCTATTTGATGTGAATTTAAATTATCTGATGCTTGCCGTGTAATTTCTTCATCTACAGCTACTAGAGAAGTAAACTCGGTAACTAAATTGTGTTCTAAAGCTAATTTAATAACTTTATTTTCATAGGTTCCTCTATCTAAAAAACCTATGGCATTATGAAACATTATTTCATCTATTTTTTCTTTTGCCCACAATTTATTAATATTTGTTCCTTCTTGAATTTCATCCGGACTAATAGAAAATTTCCAATAATCTAAAAATTGATCGCCACCTATGACTATTGGATTGATTAAATCTTCTTTAGATGTGTTAGGGATTTTAATAAAAAAACTAATAGGTTCACCAACTAATACATCAGGTAATTTTTTTGGTAAAAGTAAATGTTCCTTATCTAAGTAAACACGTAAGTTTTTAAGTACGGGTCTATTTATTTTATAAAAAAGCTCCTCTGCTTTTTCTTCAAAAACATCATTATTAACATATAAAAAAGAACCTCTACCAGTCTTAGCTAATCCTTTTGCCAGATAAGAGTTAGGTGCACTCCCTATAGCAACTACATGGAGATTTTTATTTCCTATATGCTCATTCACCATTGCTACTGCTTCCATTTCATTAGAGACTGCACCATCGGTCATTAAAATTATTTGATGATTATCTTGCAAAGGTGATTTTTCAAATAAAGCCTCATAAATAGGTCCTAGCATTTCTGTGCCACTATCAGCGTGCATATTTCTTACAAATTGAAGAGCTCTATGTTTATTAACTTCGTTCACAATCTCAGGCTTTTTAAAAAGCTTATAATGATCATCATTGAATGCAATTATATTTAGGTAATAGGTATCTGGTAACAAATAGATAAAATTAGTTAATACAGATTTTAATTGATCAATAGACGAACCACTCATACTTCCTGAAACATCAGCAATAATAGTAATAACAGAGCTATGAGATAATTCTAAAAAATTAGAATGAATTTGAGGATTTACAAGCCCATAAACATAAAAATCATTACCTACGTTTTCGCCATAAATTTCAACATAGGGTTCTGATGAAGAAATAGGTTGAAAAGTTACCAGAAAATCTTTTGTTGAAGGCATGGATCCTTCAGCAAGACTAATAGAGTAATGTGTAGGTGATGTTTCTGTAATATTAATATTTTCATTACTTGATGGCTTAGTAATTTTAAAACCAACATTTAAATCAATATTTATAGAATAAGGATTAATTGAATAACTATTATTTTCATTAATAGGTGAATGCAAGTCAGGATTTAACGTTTCTATCTTACTCACTTTTTCTTTATTTTTACTTGGTTCATACCGATGATTGATTACGGTAGGAATACGGATACTATATTCATCATCTTTAAATGATAATTTATCCTGATATTGAATTTCAACTATTATCATTTCACCAGGTTGAATATTAGCAATTTTTGTCTTAAAAATATTACTCCTACTAGAACTAACTAAAGATGTTTTTTTCCCTGATTGTTTTGCCTCTTGATAAATTTTTTCTGCTTCCTCTTTTTTTTCGATAATTCCATTAATAAATCTATCACCTATTTTCATTTGTAAATGATCGACTAATGATTTATCTGGAAGTGGGAATAAATAAATTGCTTCTGTATGTTCTTGTGTTGGGTTAATAAAATATTGTCTAACCGTTGTTGTGGTTAATAAACCTTGAACTTTCACCTCAATATCCGTTTTCAGTGTTGGAACTTCAAATATCTTATGACCTTGTGTAATTTCATTATCTTGAATAAAAAAAAGACCATAAGGTTGATTGATTTCAGAAAAAGAAGGAAATGAGAAGAATATTAAACAAATAGATAAATATAAAGTTTTCATTATTAGCCAATGTCAATGAAGTGTGCTCATTTAAAGACTAAATTGTGATAATTAAATGTCTTAATTTTTTAACTTAATGAAATAAAATATTTAATTAAAAATAATAAATTAATGATAAGTATTAAACATATTTTATGAATTCTCATTGTCGCATTGATCATATTGTTATTGGCTCTTCAAATTTAATATTGGGAACAAGTGCTATGGAATCTAAACTTAGTCATAAATTTTCTCCTGGTGGAGAGCATCAAATCATGGGAACGCATAACAATCTATTAAAATTACAAACAAATATTTATCTTGAAGTAATAGCAAATAACCCTAACGCCGATAAACTTACTCGTCCAAGATGGTTCTCTCTTGATGAGAAAAAAATTATAGAAAAAATTAAAGATACTCCTAGGGCTTTATGTTGGGTCCTAGAGGTTGAAAATATTGAAGATACAGTAAAAAATTGTGGTTATAATCCTGGAGAAATACTTCAGTTATCTAGAGATTCAATGAATTGGAAAGTAACTGTACCAACTGATGGCAAGTTAATAGATAATGGCATTTTACCTATTTTAATAGAATGGAATAAAGATCAACATCCTTCAAAAAAACTAAGTAATAGTTCTGTATCATTAAATAGAATTTCACTTTATCATCAAGAGCCTAAAAAAATAAAACAAATTATCTCTAATTTAATTCATTCAGACTTAATAGAAGTTTCAGAAGGTGCACCAAAAATAGAATTAATTTTAAAGACTCAAAATGGAGAAATTATTATTGATTAATATATTTTTTTAATAAAGTTATAAGTGCAAATAAATAATTAGGGCTGTTAACACAGCCCTAAATAAAATTAATCTGAATCTCTGCTATAATAAAAAAATCCAGCAGCTAAAACTAAACTACTAGCAATATTAAAATAAGCTGGGCCACCTGAAAATAATCCGATAAACATTTGATACAATGCTAACAAAATAAATAGGCAATGTATTATTCCAAATAATTTTCCGTAATCTGAAATAGCATCACCCGCAATGTCAACTGTTCTCCACGAAATCAATCCTAAAGAAATTACAGAAATACCTAATCCTCCTGCTGCAGCATAAGCGGCATTACTAGCTTCGAGACCAGCCATAGTAAACCACATGTCTGGCATTAGAATAGCAGATAGACCATTTAATGCTACCCATACACCATTAATTCTAAACCATAATCCTAAAGTCATATTTGTCTCCTTCGATAATAATTACTTTATAAGTAATAAACGTTAATTGATTATGTCAATTGAAAAAAATAAATATATGAAAATTTATAACCTTCTTCTTTGATTAAATAATACTAATCCTAAAATTATTAATCCGAAAATGTATACTAATTCCTTCGGCGGCCTATCTAGCGAGTTAATTTCTAATTTTGTTACTTCATCATAAAAATCCATTCCTTTTTTTTCACCAGGACCCATAAATTCTAAATTAACAACATCAAAATTATTATTTGAATTTTTTTCTAATTCTATACCGGTTAGTTGAAGAACAGATTTACTTGTTTTAGGCTCAACAAGAAAAGCAAACATTTTATACCGCTCTCCATAATCTGTATAACGAGTTACATGTAATCTAATCTTTCTTGTTTCTTCATAAAATATTTCTTCATCAAAATTTGATCTTAATTCCGTATACTCAGGATAAATTCTATTCATGATAAAATCAGGCCTAAACATACTTACCGTGATTAAAAGTAGGGCTATAATTTCATACCACTTTAATTTTGTTAATAACCAACCTTGTGCTGCTGAAGTAAATGCAAATATTGCAATTAAAGATACACAAAATATTAACAATCCATGCCAAATACTTTCTACACCGATTAATAATAATTCTGGATTAAAAATAAATACAATAGGTAAAATAGCTGTACGAATTTCATACCAAAATGCTTGTATCCCTGTTTTTATAGGATCCGCTCTAGAGATAGCTGATGCAGCGTATGCTGCCAGTCCTACTGGAGGGGTTACATCTGCCATGAGTCCGAAATAAAATACATATAAATGAACAGCTATTAGAGGTAAAATAATTCCCGAAGCTCCTCCAATTTCAACAATAACATTTGCCATTAATGCTGCAACAACAAGATAATTAGCTGTTGTAGGAAGTCCTAGGCCTAAAATCAAACAAAGAACCATAACCATAAATAATAAAATAATAATATTTCCACCTGAGATAACTTCGACAACTTCAATCATAGCGTTACTTAATCCAGTTGAACCAACAGCTCCTACTATAATACCAGCCGTGGCTATCGCTATAGCAACATTAACCATATTCATTGCTCCTCTAATCATCCCTTTGACTATGTCAGATAATCCTTCTTGAATTTGTTTCATTAACAATGAAAAATCATTCAGTTTTCTAAAATTAATTTTTTGAATTAACATAATTCCCATCATACAAATGATACTATAGAAAACTGAACTTCCTGCTGTCCATCTTTTAATAATTAATAAATAAATTAGTAAAAGTATTGGAATAAGAAAATGTATACCTGCTCTAAAAGTTTTTCCTAATTCAGGAATTTCATTTTTAGGCATACCTTTTAATCCAAGTTTTGAAGCTTCAAGATCTGAGATCCAGAATAATGATAAATAAACTATTACAGCAGGAATAAAGGCGTGTTTTATTACTTCAAAATAAGTAATGCCTAACATTTCAGCTATAATAAAGGCCGCTGCACCCATAATAGGCGGCATGATTTGACCATTAACTGATGCGGCAACTTCAATTGCCCCTGCTTTAACTGCAGGAAAACCAGTTTTTTTCATAATAGGAATAGTAAAAGTTCCCGTGGTAACAACATTTGCAATAGAAGAACCACTAATCATACCAGTTAATCCTGATGCCATGATAGACGCTTTTGCAGGACCTCCCCTAAACTTTCCTACTAAAGAAATGGCAAGACTAAGAAAATATTTACCACCTCCTGCGTAATCCAACATAGAACCAAATAAAACGAATAAAAAAACAAAACTGACTGATACTGAAATGGGTATTCCAAATATAGCCTCACCACCAAACCAATGATAACCTACTAATCTTTTTAGAGATAAGCCTTGATGGGAAATTAACTCTGGCATTGATTGACCAAAAATGGAGTAAATTAAAAAAATAGAGGCCACAATAACTAAAGGTGTTCCTATAGCTCTTCTTGTTGCTTCTAGTAGAAGTGCAATACCAATAAATCCAATGATTAATTCGGTAGGAAAATCATAAATGGTACCAAATATATTAATTGGTTGTTTTAGGAGTATGCCATTTCGATAAACAAGATTTTCATAATTATAAAAAAGATAAAATGTAACAAAAAAAGCAAGTATTGATAAAAAAAAATTAAAGTAATTAAATCTTTTTTTTCTGTTTTTATTATAAAAAGGAAAAGATAAAAAAGCTAAAAATAAAGCAAAACCTAAATGAATAGCTCTTGCAGGCACGTCTATAAATACACCAAATCCAACCATGAAAGGAAATGGTGATGCATACCATAATTGAAATAAAGACCATAAAAAAGCTATTGAAGCAACAAACTTAAGTTGCCAACCTGTAAGGATACGGGCTCTTCCTTCTGTCTCTTCTACTACTTGATTTACTTTTTCTTGTTTCATAATACAAAAAAACCCGCCTTAGATTCAAGGCGGGTTCTATTAAATAAATTTAAACTACATCCAACCTTGCTCTTTATAATATTTTACAGCTCCGTCGTGTAAAGGTGCTGATAAACCATTAGAGATCATTTGTTCTGGATCTAAGTTTGTAAAAGCTGGATGAAGTTTTCTAAAATCATCTAGATTTTCAAAAACTGCTCGCACAACTTCGTACACAACATCATCACTTACACTTGCACTTGACACAAAAGTTGCCATAACACCAAAAGTAGTAGCATCATTTGCTTGTGATTTGTAAAAAGTTCCTGCTGGAATATTTGCAAATGCATAATAAGGATTATCATTTACAAGTTTTTCCTCTGCAGCAGAGTCAAGATTAACAAAAGATGCGCCACAACCATCAATTGCTTGACCGATTGCTCCGTTTGGAACACCTACAGTGTAGGCAATAGCGTCAACCTTACCATCACATAGAGCTCCTACTTGTTCAGAAGAAGTTAATTCAGTAGCTTGTTTAAAATCACCAATACTCATTCCTCTTGCTGCCATTAAAACTTCCATTGTGCCTCTTTGACCGGAACCTGGATTTCCTATGTTAACAGTTTTGCCTTTTAAATCATCCCAAGAAGATATTCCTGAGTTTTTACCAGCAATTAATTGGAATGGTTCTGGATGAACGGAAAATACCGCTCTTAAATCTCCATATTGATTACCTTCCCATTTAGAAGATCCATTATATGCATGATATTGCCAATCAGATTGTGCAACGCCAAATTGAAGTTCACCTTCTTTTATTTGACCAATGTTATAATTTGAACCACCTGTTGAAGGAGCGGCACATCTCAATCCGTGCTTACGTCCACTTTTTCTTCCTTCCGCAGCTTCTTTATGAACCATACGGCATACTGAGTTTCCAACAACAAAATAAACACCTGTTGGACCACCAGTACCAATTGATATAAATTCTGCAGCACTAACAGAAGCTGTTGGAACACTGAATGTTGCCACAACTGCTAATGATGCAAATAATGATAATATTTTCTTCATTTTACCTCCCAAAAAAAATTATTAAAAAATAGTAATATTTTATAGAGATAAATAAAGAAAATTAATTAATTATTAGTTATGATAAGTCTTAATAATGAAAATTAATGCTAATATTAATAAAGTTAAAACGTCAGCAACACTAGAAATCAATGAAAAATCGAAATTTCTAGAGAAGAAGGGGAAGCAAATATATAAATTTGGTTTAGGACAATCCCCCTTTCCTGTTCCAAAAAACATCGTTACAGAATTAAAAAAAAATTCTCATCAAAAAGATTATTTAAACGTTTCAGGTTTAGAAGATTTAAGGGTAGCTGTTTCAAAATATCATTCTAAAAAAAATAAATTTAACTACCTTGAGAATAATGTAATGATAGGACCTGGGTCTAAAGAATTAATTTTTCAAACACAATTAGTTCTTAATAGTGATCTTTTATTACCTGCACCAAGTTGGGTTTCTTATGAGCCACAAGCAAAAATTTTAAATAAAAAAACAATTTGGATTCAAACTTATAAAAAAAATAAATGGCATCTAACAGGAAATGACCTAGAAAAAATTTGCAAAAAATCAAAGAAAAATAAACTATTAATTTTAAATTCGCCTAATAACCCTTCTGGTACATCGAATGAATATCTTAAACAAATAGCCAAGATAGCAAAAAAATATAAAGTAATTATTATAGCAGATGAAATTTATGCTGAATTAGATTTTTCCGGTTCATACAAATCAATCACTCATTATTATCCTGAGGGAACAATTATATCTTCTGGTTTGAGTAAATGGTGTGGTGCTGGTGGATGGAGAATTGGGACTATGATTTTTCCTCAAAATTTATCTTATATTAAAGACGCTATAAGAATAGTTGCAAGTGAAACTTTTACATCTGTTAGTGCGCCCATACAATTTGCAGCTATAAAAGCATATTCTAAAAATCATCAAAATTATTTAAATAAATCAAGAAAAATTTTAAAATTTATAAGTGAATACATTTTTTCTGAATTTACATCAAATAGTATAGAGTGTGTACAACCAGATGGAGGTTTTTATATGCTCTGTAGTTTTAGTAAAATAAAAAAAATTAAACAATATAAATTTAAAAATTCACAAGAAATGTGCAAAACAATTCTATCTGAAACGGGTTTTGCAATGTTGCCTGGAAGTGATTTTGGTTTCAAAAAAAATAAACTGATAGCAAGAATTGCCTTCGTAGATTTTGATGGAAGTAAAGCGCTGAAGGAATTTTCATCTGTTAAAAAATTTAATAACAACACAGTAATGAAAAACATATTTCCTAATATATTTAACGGCGTAAATTCACTTTTGAATTGGTTAAAAATTAAAACATGAAAATAAGACATATTGAGAAAAAAGATTTTGAAGAATGGCAACTTTTATTTGAGGGTTATGCTGATTTTTATAAAGTAGATATAAATCATCATATAATTAAAAATGTATGGGGTTGGCTTAATAATGACAAGAATGAATTAACAGGGTTAGTAATTGAAACTGAAGGAAATATTGTTGCTTTTGCCCATTATAGAAGAATCCCTAGTGCTTTAAGAGGAAAAGATATTGGTTTTTTAGATGATATATATGTTCATCCTGAATTTAGAGGGCAAAAACTATCTGAATTATTAATTAAAGAATTACAAAGAATTTCAAAAGAAAAAAATTGGAATTTAGTAAGGTGGATTACAAGAGAAGATAATTTAAGAGCAAAAAAGGTTTATGATAGAGTCTCCAATAAAACAAATTGGAACGTTTATGAATTATTATAGATTCAAGATTTACAACTTTTGTTTTTGAATAAAATTTTGATCAAAATTATCTGTTATTAAATATTTTTGATATCTTTTTCTTAAATTTTTCCACTCACTATCAATAATAGAAAACCAAGCTGTATCTCTGTTTCTCCCTTTAAAAACATTCATTTGTCGAAAAAGCCCCTCATAGGTAAACCCAAGTCTTAAGGCAGCTTTTTTAGAGGCATTATTTAAATTATTACATTTCCATTCGTATCGACGATTACCTAATTGATCAAAGGCATTACTCATCATTAAATACATCGTTTCTGTGCCTTCTACAGTATTTTGTAAGAGTGGAGAATAATTTATGTGCCCTACTTCTATAGAACCATGCTCAGGAGTAATGCGTAAATAACTAGCCATCCCACAATATTGTTTATGTCTTTTTGCATAAATAGCATAAAAAAAAGGATCTTTATTCATACAACTATTCAAAAGCCATTTTTTAAAATCCTTAATGTTTTTAAATGGCCCGTAAGGGAAATAATTCCAAATTGTATTTTTTTTATCTTGATAAAAATTGTTGAAAAGTTGAGTTACATGCTTTGTGGGATTAATAGGCTCTAATACAACATAGTCACCAAGTATTTTTTTACTTAATGGGGTTTTTGCTTTTTTAAAATTTACTTTTGTTCCCAGCATATAATTATCTTACAATAATTCTTAATAAATAAAATGCCATTAAGTTAAGTTACTTAGTGCTTGATCTAAATCATTAATTAAATCTTCTACATCTTCTATGCCTGTTGAATAGCGAACTAATCCCTCAGGTATACCTGCTGCTGCTCTCTCATTAGCGCTGCACTCAACGTGACTTGTTGTTAGAGGTGGACCAACTACTGTTTCCACGCATCCTAGGTTTGCTGCCATATGTGCGTATTTAAGTTTTGGTAAAAATTTTTTAATAGCACCTAAGTCTCCTTTAACTGCGAAGCTTAACATACCACCGTAACCGCCATGCATTTGTTCTTTAGCCACTTCATGACCAGGGTGTGTCTCTAGTCCAGGATAATTGACTTGCTCTACCATTGGATGTTTTTGTAAATGTTTTGCAATAATCATTGCACTTTCATTTTGTCTCTCAACACGTAGTTTTAAGGTTTTCATCCCTCTTAAGAGACTATAAGCATCCATTGGTGCCAAAGTAGCACCGTTAATTTCTCGGTAATGATAGACTTGATCAACTAATTTTTTACTGCCACATATAACACCTCCAAGAGCATCAGCGTGTCCACCTAAATATTTTGAAGCAGAATGAAGAACTATATCAGCTCCTAAAGCTAAGGGGTTCTGGTTTATTGGTGTTGCAAACGTATTATCAACAACAACTATAGCCCCTACTTCCCTAGCTACTTCACTTAATTTCTTAATATTTGTTATCTTAATTGTTGGATTTGTTGGTGTTTCTAAATATAAAACCTGACATCCTTTGGCAATTTCTTCCTCTATTTGCTCATGATCACTAGTGTCACAAAGACTAACATCAATATTAAGTGGTGGTAAAAACTCATTAAAAATTACATTAGTACCTCCATAACTATCTTTAATAGAAACAATTCTATCTCTTGACTTTAGAAAAGTACCTAAAGTATTTGATATTGCTGCCATTCCTGATGAAAAACTAGTTGCAGCTTCCGCATTCTCTAATTCCTTAACCTTATCTTCAAAAGCTCTAACAGTTGGATTAGTGTTACGAGAATAGATGTGGCCATCAACAACTCCTAAAGCGGCTTTATGCCAGGTATCTATATCTTTATAGCCAAAGGAGACACTGTGGACGACAGGGACTTGTGTAGAGCGCTCATATAGCTCGTGCTCTTGTTCCCCACCCCAGATACTTTTTGTTGATTGTCCGATATCTTTTTTATCCGTCATAAAAACTCCTATATTTGCATTGACTATAAATAAACAAAACCAATTACTTACTTATTTTTTCAAGGCAGCGCTTTAAAAGCCTTTATCTTGATAGAATTATTATAGTAAAAAATTTAAACTTAATAAACAAATAAAAGACTAGAATATAAAAAATGATGAGTATTATTTATTCAATTCTAGAATCATATAAAAAATAATAAAGATGAAAAATGGCACGAGAATGGGTAATTAATGACTATTCAGGATTTAAAGGATTAGTTCTTCAGGAATTTTCACCTCAAAAACCTGGACCTGGGGAAATTCGTCTTCGTGTTGAAGCATTCGCTTTAAATTGGGGTGATATGGATTTGATGCTTGATCGTTATTCTTTTAGTTTTAATAAATTTCCTGCTCGAATAGGTATGGAAGCTGCTGGGATAGTGGACGCAATGGGTGAAGGTGTTAAAGGGATTGAGCTAGGTAAACGTTATTGTACCTTACCTTATTTTTATTATAATAAAGGAGCTAGTGCTGACTATGTTAATATAAATGCTCAATATGTTACGCAAGCTCCAGAAAATCTTACTGCTTTAGAAAGTTCCTCAGTTTGGATGCAATTTATGACCGCTTACTTCCCTATGGTTGAATTATGTAAAGCCTCAAAAGAAAAACATATACTCGTAACTGCTGGGACTGGGACAGCGGGGAATGCTGCATTAAATATTGGAAAAATGTTTGATGCGAATATGATTACTACCACGCGGTTTGAAAATAACCGTGACTACCTTATTAATTCCGGAGCATCTCATGTTTTAGTGACAAATAATATTGACGATATGGCAAAGTCATTACGCAAAATAACAAATGGCCATGGGATTGATGCAGCTTTTGATCCAGTTGGAGAAGGGATGATAAATAAATACAGTCCAGCTCTTGCGAGAGATGCTACAATATTTTTCTATGGCACTCTTGATGGAGTGTTTCCGCAACTACCAATAGTTGATATGTTTCAAGCTAATGCTACATTTCATCCTTATTCACTTTTCAATTATGTAGAAGATATTGATATGAAAGAAAAAGGGATAGACTTTGTTTATAACGCTTTAATAGAAGATAAACTTAAACCAAACATTGATAAAGTTTATTCAATGGAAGAATACATTGATGCATGGGAATATGTTAGTAAGCCTCGTTTAAAACATGGAAAAGTGATTATTAAAACAGGCTTATAATTAAAAAAATTTCAATTATTGTCTAATACTTTATGTATTTAAAGTATCATGGTTTCTAGCTGTAACTCCGCCAGATACTGGATACTTAACACCTGTAGTGGAGGGGAAAGTTAAAGGTAATTTTTTTAGAGATCTCACAGCTAAAAAAGCAAATGCTTCTGCTTCAATGGCATCTCCGCGCAAGCCATATTCGCCTATATTCTTGCAATCTATTTTAGTTTCCAAAGAAACTTCATTCATTATTGTGAAATTTTTTCTCCCACCACCTGAAGTTAGAATTTTGGAAGGTTTTCTAGGCAATAATTGCAAAGCTTTAGAAATACTTACAGCAACTATTTTTGCCATTGTTGCACAACCGTCTTCTAGAGATAACTTGTAAATATTATCAAAATTAAAATTATTTCTATCAAGAGATTTTGGATAAGGGAGATTAAAGTAATTATTTTCCATAAATTCATTAACTAAATCGTAGTTTACAGTGCCAAGTTTAGCAAAACCACCATCTGTATCCATCAATCCCTTATTATGATAACGAACAAAGTCATCAATCGGTGCATTGCCTGGACCACAGTCTAATGCAATTAATTCATCTTTGTCTCCAACATACGTAATGTTAGAAACCCCACCAATATTTAAAAAAACAATATCTTTTTCATTAATATTTTTTGCTAAGGCTAAATGATAAATAGGCGCTAAGGGTGCGCCTTGTCCTCCATGTATAATGTCGTTCGTGCGAAAATCATTTACTACAGGTAATTGAAGATAATCAGCCATCATTTGTCCATCACCTAGTTGTCTAGTTTGTCTTGATGCATTAGTTGAACTAACTGGTTGATGTAATACCGTTAAGCCATGGAAACCAATGCAGGAAATATCATCCTTATTTAATTTATTTTTATGTATAAACTCTTGCACTGCTTTTGATTGCTCTTGTGTAATTTTTTTTTCTGTTATAGAAAAAATTTTAGGCTCTGCCCCCAGGAAACTCCATTTTCTTGCTTCCTGATAAGTTAGAAAAATTAAATCTTTAATTTCTTTATCTTCGTATGAGAAAAGTTCGAACGGTCCAAAATTAATGATCTTATCACCGTCCGTTTGTAATGCTGCAATATCGATATTGCCATCATTTGCGGTGCCTGTCATCAAGCCTATTGACCATTTTTTTTTCATTATAATCACTAAAAAACCTATGATTAGTAACATCAATGATCATACTTAGTAAATTAAATAAAAGAGTATTGTCTTTTAATTTTAAACTAATAGAGAGCACCAATGTATGAAATATATCTTCAATCATTTGTCTTATATTTTGTTGTTATAGATCCTTTTGGGACAACAACTATCTTTATGTCTTTAACACAGCATCAAAATTCTCATGAAAAAATGAAATCTGCTTTTGAAGGTGTTTTAACAGCAACTATTATTCTTATATTTTTCTCTTTGGTTGGAAATCTTTTATTAACTTATCTTAATATTTCTCTAGGAGCATTTAAAATTGCAGGCGGTATTATTCTTTTTATTATTTCCCTCGAAATGCTTTTTGATAAGAGGCAAGAAAGGAAAGAAAAAGATATAGAAAACGTTAGTAATAATATTGCTATTTTTCCTTTAGCTATTCCCCTCCTCTCTGGACCTGCAGCCATTACATCAGTGATAGTAATTGTCAGTCAGTTTGGTGATAATTTTACTTATCAATTAATAGGTACAACATCCTTGCTTAGTGTTATGTTACTTACGTTGATTCTTTTTCTCATTGTCTCAAAATCTCAACAATTTATAAATAAAAAAGTAACTAATGTATTCTCACGAGTGATATCCATCATCTTGGCCGGACTATCCGTTCAGTATATTGTAGATGGTGTTGTTTCTTTAATTTAATTATTTTTATTAATTACACTAGCAATTTCTTTTGCAATCATCTCAGTACCAAATTTATTAAAATGACAGTTATCAAAACGATAATTAATATCTAAACTATCTGTCACCTCGGTAACGAAAACTTTCCCTTTTTCGGTTAATTTTTTTTGTTGCTGATTTAATAAAATATCACGCTCTGAGTTACAAATAGAAGTTTGCGTAATAATAAACTTTGTTTGCTCATATACTTTTTGATTAATGCCTTTAAAAAGATTTTCACGAAAGATATTAAATTCTTTCACGTAATTAACATCGGAGTTGTTATCACTTTCTCCTTGTATCCAAATGATATATTTTAAACGATGTTTTGTAGTTAATTCTTTTAAATTGCAATTAACATAATTGGTCAAAGCGCTTTTAGAGTGTGACCAATCATAAATAGAAGTGCCACCCCATCCATTGGTAAGAAAGATGATTGGATTTTTTGATTTTATTTTACTAGCAATGGACGGTGCTATGCTTTCTCTATCCCCATTAGCTCCTAAAACAGGATTAGATAAAACATACATTTTTTTATTAAAATAATTAAGATGTTTTGAATTATTATAAGGTTTACTAAAAAGAGAATTAGCTGAATTAGACTGACCAATTAAGACAATTAAATTATGTGCTGAAGATAACTTAGTATTTACCTTATTTTTAATATTATGAAATCTCTCATTAATAGGGAATTTACTTGCTATTTTAGTTTGAAATGTTTTTTTTCTTCTTTTAATCACAATATTCTAATATCAACATTATTTTATTCGCCAAGATTAAATATTTAAGATATTCCCTAAAATAACTAATGAGTATAATATAATTAAATGAATATTTTAAAACTAATTTTTGAAAAATTTCTTTACATTAAAAAATTAATTTTTTCAAAAAATGTAGAGATAGATACTATCATATCATCTGAATTCAAAAGTCATGAATTTGAAAAAAAATTAGCTTTAATTATTAAAAGTAAAGATACTGTTGAGTATACAGATTTAAAAAATGTAGATTGTACAAAGCTTGACACAAGTAATGAAAATGATTTATTTAGTGCCTATAGGCTTGATTTTCATACAAGAGATGAGTTGAAGTTATTTAAAGATAAGTATAAATCCCTTCTTATATAATTTATTTACCTTATTACTAATCAATTAACAACGTTATTGCATCTTTCTCAAATGCTTGAACAATCATTTCACATACATCAGCACCAACAATACAATAAAGCGTTAATTTACCTTTAGCAGATGCAGAAAAGGAAATGAAAAATGACAAACCTATTAAGATTAAAAATTTAGTTATATTTAAAGATATCTTCATAATATTCCTCCTAATTAGTTAATAAATTTATGATATATATAAATTAGAAAAGGTAAAACGCTTTACTTAGAGTTAATTATTTATATATTATAAATATTTTTCATTTTATGTTGATAGTTTTGATCAATCAGCAATTTTACTAATTGAATTAAAATAAATAGTTTTAATAGATCAAAAAATATGGTAAAATAAATAATGTACAATTTAACTCCATATAGTGCATTATCAGGTGGTATAATTATTGGATTTTCTGTTGTTTTATATTTTTATACAACTGGAAGGCTTGCGGGGATTAGTGGTATTTTTGCTAATGCCCTTACTAGTAAAACAAACAGAACTTCTAACTTATTATTTTTATTAGGGCTAGTTATAGGTCCGCTTGGTTATTTTTTTGTTTCAAGTGAACCTGTAAAATTTGAAATCACTAACTCCTATATATTAATCATTATAGCAGGTTTTTTAGTAGGTCTCGGTACTCATATGGGTGGTGGGTGTACTTCTGGTCATGGCATTTGTGGTATTAGCAGGTTCTCATTTCGATCAATTGTCGCTACAATTACATTTATACTCACAGGTGTTATTACAATCTTTATTCTTCAACAGTTTGGGATCTATTTATGAGTGAAAAATTATTCTCCTTACTAAGTGGTATAATCTTTGGTGTTGGACTTGTTATATCGGGAATGACTAATCCTGAGAAAGTTATAGGGTTTTTAAGCATTACTCATAATTGGGATGCTTCTTTAATTTTTGTTATGGGTGGTGCAATACTAGTATTTGCTCCATTTTTTTATTTGATGAAAAATAAAGATACTTCCTCTTTAGGTTTTAAAATTAATCTACCCCAAATGAAAGGTTTAGATAAAAAAGTTTTAATTGGATCTTCTTTGTTTGGAGTTGGATGGGGTTTAGTGGGTTTGTGTCCCGGACCTGCTGTATCATCTATAGCTTTATTTGAACCTATTACTTTAATATTTTTATCAGCAATGTTTGTAGGTATTTTAATTAGTAAATACGTTTAAAGGTTATTCACTCCTCCCACTAAGTGAAATACTTCTTTTAATTTATACGATTGACTTAAATTAACAGCAAGAAAAGATCTCTCACCTACCGCACAATAGAATATAATTATTTTATTTTTTAATTTCTCTTTTTCATTAGCAAAAAATGAAGGCAAATTAGAATAAGGAATATGAATGGAATTTACTATAGATGGATTTTTTTCAATTTCAGATGATTCTCTTAAGTCAATCAGCATAGCATTATCTTTTTCAACTAATGTTTTTAACTTATCATAAGAGATACCATTAGATTGTTTTTGTTGATTAATTTTTAATCCCAAATTCTTATTGGCTGGTACAGCAATATCCATCAATTTAGGATTAGATAAATTTAGATTATCCATAATAGACGCATATTCTTGAACAGAAGTGACTTGCAATCTAGGGTTGAATTTTTTTTCCTCTCCTATTGTGCTAACACTCTCTCCTTTATAATCATGAGCAGGATAAATAAAAGTATCTTCAGGTAATTTTAATAATCTATCAAATAAAGAGTTATATTGATCATAAGAATTCCCATTTTGAAAATCGGTTCTTCCAGTACCTTTAATTAATAAAGTGTCACCAGTAAAGACCCTATCATTCATTAAAAAACTATATGAATCATCAGTATGACCAGGTGTATATAAGGCTGTTAAATTTATTTTTTCTATAACTATTTTTTCATTATCTTTCACATGCATTGATACAACATCAGCAGGTGCTTGCTCACCCATAATGGTAATGCATTTTGTTTTATTTCTTAATTCTGCAATACCCGATATATGATCTGCATGAATATGAGTATCTATGACTTTAACTAAACGTAATTCCAACTCATTTAATAATTTAATATACTGATCTGTTTTTTCTAAAACCGGGTCTATGATTAATGCCTCACGACCGTGGCCACTTGCAATTAAGTATGTGTACGTTGATGATATTGAATCGAAAAATTGTCTAAAAATCATAATGATTCGTATCATTTTAATAATGAAATGTTGAGAAAATAATTATTAAATAATTAGTAATTTTAACTATAAGTATTAAATAATGCATCGTTATTTTGTAATCCCTATGGTGGTATTTTTTAGCATAATTTCTGGTTTTGAAATATATATGCAGTTTATTAATGAGGACTGGAAATACCTAGCACCAAAGCCAGTTTTACCTGAGTCATGTAATGATAATTCGAATGTTAAGTTAATTTTGCATGATAAAGATAAAATTGAAAACAGATCATTTGATGACAAACCAGATATAATTAAAGGTAATCAATTTCATACTATTTTTTTACTCCCATGTGAAAGAGAAGATCGTCAATATGATGTTAATTTAAACATTGAGCAATCTTTATTTGCCATTAACAAATGGTTTTTAGAAAAATCAAATAAACAAGAAATAAAATTTGACAGAAATCATGAAAATAAAATTGATGTTACTTTTCTACGGGTAAATAAAACTATGCTGTGGTTTGATGACAATGTAAATGAAGATAATAAACAAAGAATAGATATCTCATCAAAAATTAAAGAAATAATATTTGCTAATAAAAATATATTTAATAATTTTGATGATAAGAAATTCATTATTTTTTTTGAAGGTTGGGAGCGAAAAAAGCATTTAAACTTTAATATATGCGGCAAAGCGACATTTAATGGCAATATTGCAATTTATTATACTTTTTCTCGTTTTAAAAAATACATCGGTAATGATCTAATTCTAAAAAACAATAAAAAAATATTTAGCTGTAATAATGAAGATCATTTAAATAATTTTGATGACGAAATTTTTGGTGATGCTGAAGCAACCATTCTTCATGAAATACTCCATACTTTAGGTGCTCCTGCAAAATGTGCAAATAATTTTAACAGTTATACTAACCATGTTTTAGATAATGAAAATGATATCTTGCATAATCAGTCTGGTAATAATTTTCTTGATTATAATAATGATGACTATTACGATCATAAAATTAAGAATTGCCCCGATTTAAAAGATAGTAATTATTTAATTAAAGTAAAAAAATTATAGAAATCCAGTTGTGGCACCAACTAGGAGGATATTAATAAGAAATAAAGTTATTATAAATACAACTATCAATTTAATTAGTGCCACGTAATCTCATTTAATTATACATTTTGTTATTTTAGAGGTGTAATTGTGTTTAATTTAAGAAAAATAAATTTTAATAAGAACTAGATATTTTTAATACTAAATACATTCCAACACAAAATAATATTAATAGGTCAAGTAACATCATAAAGTTTTCCAATCTTTAAATTCTTCCTGAACAATATTTTTATCTTTAAAATCTAACTCTCCAATAAGTTTTCCACCTTCATTTATTTGAAGACTTCCATAATTAATTTTTCCTGAGACATAGCTTGATGACATTAATTTTAAAAGCCCTTTAACTATAATTTCCCCCTCTATACTACCTTCAACAAACATTGTTTCTGAAATGACTTTTCCTTTAATAGTTCCAGTCTTACCTATAATTAAATCTTTACATTTTATATCTCCATCAACACTACCTTGAATGGTAATTTCATTTTCTTCGTTAATTTCACCTTTTATAGTTGCTCCCTCTCCAATTATTAAAGAACTCTTATCTTTAAGTGAATTAATTGGATTTAAAGATTCTTTTTTAATGTCATCTTCATAATTTATGATTGTTTTAGATTTATATAAAGGTTCTGTTTTAGATTTTAATTTTAGTAAAGACATTTTCTTTCCTTTTTTTGTTATTGTAAGTAAAATATAAAATTATTTTTTGTCTAATGAATGTTGTAATTATGTTAATTGTATGAAAAATTCATTTTTTATAATAAATATTATGAATTCTAATGTATAAACTTTGAATGATAGAGGGCAAAATACTTACAAAATTGAAAGAGAATTTTTATCGAAGAATTGATAAAAATGATGAATTGCAATTTCTAGATTCCTCTACATTAAATCATGCCTTGTGTTTGGAAATAGCCGAAGGAACATTTCATAATAAACCTATTTCATATGAAGATTTATGCTATAAGATTCCAAGAAAAATTGGGTCGAGATCAACAATTCTTAATTCATTAAATAATGCTGTATCAAAGCAATATTTTATTAAAGAGACTGTTGATTATGATAAGCGAATCAAAATTTACAAACTATCTTCTAACTTTCAAAGTGTCATGATAGATTGGATCAATGAACTAAAAAAAGTGACAAGTGAAAAAGATAATTGACCTACCTAATAATAAGTTTTTTTTAAATTTTAATTGTTTTAAAATCTCAAATTCTAAATTTTGATATAAGATTGTTTCATTTTTGAAAGCTTTAATGATTATTCCTTTACAGCACCTGTTACCATGCCAGATATAAAACGACGTTGAAGAAAAATATACATAATTAACACAGGTAAGGCGACCCATATTGCTGCTGCTGCAGTAATAGCTGGATCTCCATATCTTTTGTTACCAGCAAAATAACTTAGAGCTAGTGGGGCTGTCCTCATATCTGCATCTTGTATCATTATTAGGGCCAATAAGAATTCATTCCATGTCCACATAAATAATAATACCGTTAAAGTTAAAATTGCTGGGATCATTTGTGGTATTAAAATTTTGGTAAGAATTGTTAAACGTCCTGCTCCTTCAATCATTGCGGCTTCAGATAAGCTTATCGGAATAGATTTGAAACTGGCTCTTAACCAAAAAATACTAAATGGAATAGATAGGCCTATTTGAGGCAATATAAGAGCCCAGTAAGTATTAGTTAAGTTATAAGCTTTCATTGTGTAATACAAAGAAATAACTATAGATTCATAAGGTAAGACTAAACCTATTAATAATAGAGCAAATAAGGGGGTAATTCCAAATATGTCTAGTTTTTCAAATGCATATGCCGCTAAAGTACTGCAAAATATTGTTATTGATACAACGCCTATAACAACGACAAAAGAATTAAACAGTCCATTACTAAAACCACCATCAGTCCAAGCTTTGATAAAGTTATCAAAATAGATACCAGATGGAACAGTAAAACCAGATATCCTTTTTCCAGGTTCACTTAAAGCGAGAAATAAAATTGAAAAAAATGGATATAAGACAATTATAGAACCTAATAAAAAAATAGAATGTGCTATTATTTTTTCTCTGTTTTTATAATTCATTTTTTATCTCTAAAAATAATTAAAATTAGTGATACTAAGGTAAAAATTAGAAAAGTTAGCATTATTCCAAGTGATGATGCAGACCCAACTTGATTCATTTGAAAGGCTTTTTTATAAATAAACATAGAAGGTATCATGGTAGAGGTTCCTGGGCCCCCACCAGTAGTTATATAAATTAAATCAAAGTTTCTTAGGGCTAGGGTTACAGTAAATACTAAAGCTACAACTATTTCACCTTTTAAATTAGGAAGTGTTACATTAAAAAATTCAGATATTGCTCCAGCTCCATCTACTTTTGCAGCGTCATATAATTCTGAAGGAATTTTTTGAACACCGGCAATAAATAATATCATTGTAAATCCAAACATAACCCAAGTACCTATCAATCCAACGAAAGGAAGTGAGTAATCAAATGAACCAAGCCAAGCTCTAGAAACTTCTTCAAGGCCAAAAAAATCAAGTCCTGAATTTAAAGGGCCTTTTGGTGCATATATCCATCTCCATGCAATACCTACAACAATCATCGATAATATTTGTGGTAAAAAAAGGATAGCTCTATAAGTAGCCATTCCTCTAACTTTTACCCTAATCATTAAACCAGCAATTAAAAGACCTAACATAATCGGTAAAAAGGAATAAAAAATGATTAAAATAAAAGAATGCTTAATAGATGATGTAATTTTTTTATTAGCTAAATTTTTAGTATACTGCTCTAATCCAACCCATTTTTTTTCTGATATACCATTCCATTCAGTAAAAGAGTTGTAAAAAGTATCAGCTAAGGGAAAGAAAACGAATATTAAATAAAAAATAAATGCTGGTAATATGTATAAATAGGAAGAATAATCAATATTAGTTTGAGGTCTATAAATTTTATTAGTACTCATAGACCTCAAAAGGATTTGTTAATTTACACTTTCAGCTGCCATAGCATCCATAAATTCTTGTGCGGATGCAGCACCACCAATAACTTTTTGTAATTCTTGAGTCACGGTGTCATACATACCAGGGGTAGCCCAGTCTGTATAGAAAGTTTTAGCATTTGCTCCAATTAAAGCATTAGATGCAGCAATAACCTCAGCTTGTAAATTTGAAGTAGGATCAATTGTTGGAGATTGAGCAGGAACTCTTCCAACACCCATTAAATCATCAACAAAATCGTTGCTCATTAAATGATTTATAAACTTAGCAGCTAAATCAGGATTTGCTGATTTAGAACTGATATGCCAAGGTAATGCAAATGATCCACCACCTGCAACTCCACCACTAGCTCTAGGCATAGCAAAGGCGCCAACATTATCACCCATTCCTGAATTAAAATCAGCTGTCATCCATGTGCCTGTTAAATTAAAAACACCCTCACCATTCATAAACATTGCATTAGCATCATCATATCCAATACCTAATGAATCAGAACCAAAATATCCAGCATTTGCCATGTCAGCTAATTTTTTTGCAGCTGTCATTCTATCTGAAGTATTAAAGTCAGTATTTTTTGCATTGAAAATCCAACTTCTAGTTTGATTTGGATCAACATAAGCTCCTTCAACTAAACCCCATACATGAATAATAGGCCATCCATCAGCACCACCTAGTGCAATAGGTAATTCACCAGCATCTTTTGAAACTTTTAATGCATTTTCAAATTCAGCAAAGTTAGAAGGAACGGATAAGCCAAGTGATTTAAGTTTATCTTTATTATAATAAACGATAACATCTTCAGCAACAGGACTGATACCATACAGACTTCCTGAACCCCAGGTAGCTCCGTCATCACTCCACATAAATTCAGCTAAAGCTCCATCAGCAAAAACGCTTTTCCAACCATATTGATCAGCATATTTTTCTAATGAAATTACTAATCCGTTTTGAATAAGTGTACCATCTACAGTAAATCCTTGATTGCCATGTGCAAGATCTGGCGGATTGTTATCTGCCATTTTTAATTTAATGGTGGACATAAAATCATCCCATCCAAGATAACTTGCTTCAACTGTAACTCCAGGATTAGCTTTTTCAAATTGAGCGATAGCAGCTGTAAGAGTTGCTTCATCACCTGCTTCAGCTAATATACGAAGATTTTCTGCTTTACTTGCAAAAGAAAAAGCAAGCACTGCAGAGATAATCAAAAATATTTTTTTCATTTAACCTCCCATTTTTTAAATATAATTCATAAGAATATAAATTAATGAAAAAATCAAAAATAATTACACTTATTTATTAAGATTACTTTCTAAGATTAAAATAAAATCTATGATTTACTTGATAATATAAGTTTTTTTATATTAAATATTATAAAATGAAACAAAAAATAGTATTAATTGGAGCTGGAAGTGCAAATTTTGGCTTAGAAGCTGTATCTGATATTTATCGATCAAAAATACTTGAAGGAAGTGATATAGTTTTACATGATACTGATGAGAAGTCCCTTAAAGAAACACAGGCCGTGGCTGATAAATTTAAGGATGAATTTGAAGTAAATTTTAATGTTACAGCTTCTACTAATAGAAAAGAATCTTTAAAAGGTGCTACAGTTGTAGTTATATCCATTGAAGTTGCACCGAGATTTGGATTGTGGGATCAAGATTGGAAAATACCTCAACAATACGGCATGAAACAAATTTATGCTGAAAATGGAGGACCTGGTGGATTATTTCACTCGTTAAGAATTATCCCACCAATTTTAGAAATTTGTGAAGACATAAATCGTATTTGTCCAGAGGCTTATGTTTATAATTTCAGTAATCCAATGCAACGCATATGTCATGCTGTTAGTGTTAAATTTCCAGAAATGAAATTTATTGGTCTATGTCACGCAATAGCGGAGATGGAAAGAGACTTGCCAGAATTATTAAATACAGATTTTTCTAATATCGAATATCGTGCAGGAGGATTAAATCATATTAGTATTCTTATAGACGTTAAATATAAGGATACACAAAAAGACGCATACCCTCTTATTAGAGAAAAGGCTTTAAAATATTATAAAAACTATATTATTGATTTTGAAAAAATGAATGAACAATCAACAACTCCTGGTGCTGAAAGAGGAATTTTCTTAAAATTATTTGAAACCTATAATTATCTCCCTATTACAACAGATAGTCACCTTGGTGAATATTTACCATGGGCACATAGTATTGCTGATCATTACGCAATTTTAGAATTTTATAAAAACTATAAAGTAAATTGCCAAACAGTTTATAGATCTGAAAAAATGCATAGCTTTTATTTTGATCAAAAACGTCATTCTAAAGAGAGGTTAGTAGATTTAATGGAGGCTATTGTTGAGGATCGAAATATGGAAGAAGCTGCCGTGAATATACTTAATAAAGGTTATATTGATCAAATTCCAAATGATATTGTTGTTGAAGTCCCAGCTATGGTAAATAAAAAAGGTATTGAGGGCATTAAATTAAATAATTATCCTGATAATTTTGCATCAATATTAGTTAATCAAGTTGGAACAATTCGTTTAACAACAACGGCAGTAATAGAAAAATCAAAAGACGCTGCCTTTCAAGCTTTATTAGCAGATCCTGTTGTTGATAATTTTGGTCAAGCTAAAAAATTATTGGATACAATGATTACTTTCCAAAAAGAACATTTAGGTTATTTAAAATAATTTGTTAAATTTAGGAATTATTGGATGTGGCTCTGTAATGCAAGGGCCATATATGGAATTAGTTAATAAACTAGCTTTTAACAATATAATTAATCTTAAATCTATATCTGATAAAAATATAAAATTAGAAAAAATTTTAAAAAAAAAATTTAAGTTTGATAATTTTTTTAATAATTATGAAAAAATCTTAACTGATGAGGATATTGATGTAGTACTCATATTAACATCAATGAACGAACATGCTTCAATTACTAAGGAAGCTTTGAAAAATAAAAAACATGTACTTGTTGAAAAACCAATGTCCACAAATATGAAAGATTTAAAAGAATTATTTTTATTAGCAAAAAAATCTAAGACATACTTAGTAGCAGCACCATTTGTTGTATTAAGCCCAACATTTCAAGCAATTCATCAGGATATAAATAAAAACAAAATTGGTAATATATCTTTGGCTAGAGCTAGATATGGCTGGTCTGGTCCTGATTGGGGAAAATGGTATTATGAAACAGGCGGCGGACCTCTTTTTGATTTAGGAGTTTATAATATTACAACACTCACAGGTCTTCTTGGTCCTGTAAAGAATATTATTGCTAAATCATCAACTTCAAAACCTATTAGAATTATAAACGGTAAAAAAATAAAAGTAAAAACAGATGATAACTTTCAAATTTTATTAGAATTTCAGAACAAATGTTTAGCAGTAGTTACCACTGGTTTTACTATGCAACAATATAGCTCACCTGCAATTGAACTTTATGGCTCAAAAGGGACTATTCAAATGCTTGGTGATGATTGGGAGCCAAAAGGTTATGAAATATGGGATAATACAAAATCTTCATGGGAAGTATTCAACACACCTTACGCAAATTGGCCCTGGGCTGCAGGTTTCACACATCTAATACAATGTATAATTAACAAAAAAAAACCAGTGGTTAACTTAGATCATGCATATCATGTAAATGAAATTATGATTAAAATTTATGAATCTTCGAGAAAGAAAAAACATATTACTATAAATAGCAGTTTTAAGCCTTTAAAATTCGAAAAAAATATTAAGATAAAAAAAAGTCACTTAGATCATGATAGGAATCATGATGTCATATAAACTTTATCCAAAGCTTAATTTTTTTATAAATTAACGTCTAATAATTGATTTTAAAATACTGATAAATGAAAAAAGAATTACTTTTAAACGAAATATACTAACTATTGACTGAGCTAGATAAGTAAAAGCTGCAGCTCTTAAAACAGATCGACATTGTCTCATATTCTTTTTTGGAACATATTTTTGTAAAATAGGAAGGGCTCTTTTGAAGCTTGCATCAAATTCAACTGGAAGCGTAATTAAGTGAATGAGTACATTAGTTGAGAGACAGCCCATTATAATAATTGCAGCTAAAAATGTAATAAGTGGACTTTTGGTAATTGCAAATATTGAAGGTAAACCAATAATTAATAAAAATGACCCAACTCTTTGAAAAATTATTGTTTTCTCTATTAATTTTTGACGTAGCAATAAAGGTTTATAATTTTCTTTATCCTGAATAGCATGGCCAATTTCATGAACTGTGACAGCAATACTAGTAATGCTTTTTTTGTTTATCTTGTCCTCACCAATATGAATTTGTTTTTCTATTGGATTATAATGATCCGTTTGCTTTATAGATTTTATTAATACATTAGATATGTTTTGTTCTTGAAGTATTTTATCTCCCAATTCTTTTCCAGTAAACGGCATATCAGGAAGAAATTTATTATATTTTTTTAAGGTATAATTTACCCATACACTTGGAGCAAAAAGAGCTAAAAATGGTAATGTAAAAGAAAATAATTTTATCACTATTAAAAAATAAGATAATTTTAATTAAAATCAATCTAATAAATATAGATAAAAGTGACACCAACTATAAGGAGATTAACCACAAGTACGGAGCTAAAAAAAAGAACTATTTTATTTATTCTTGTAATCAGTGTCACTAGAATTGCATTAATTCTTAATGTTGGCATCCAGAAGGTTCAATTGTGTTAATTATAAGATAAATTTTCTTCAATTTTTTCCTAAAAGATTTACCATTATGACACCAATAATTATACAAATAAGCCCTATAAAAGCATATAAATTTGGCCATTGATTAAATTTTACAATTCCTAATATCGTTGTAGCAATGATGCATAAACCAGCAAAAGTTGCATACGTATAACCTGCGGATATAGTTTTCATTACTTGAGATAAGCAATACATACATAAAATGATTGTCAGAGCACTAAGAATTGTTGGTATTAATTTAGTAAATCCATCTGCATCTTTAGCAAAAATATTTGAAGCCGTTCCAAAAGCGACTGCCAATAAAAGAAATGAGTAAGTTCCTAAAAGACTCATAAAATATGTTTTTTACCTGTTATTAAAAAAATATTTTAAACTATTTTTCAGAAACCTCTAAAGATTAGTGTGATTTGTTTTTTCTTAATTGATAACCATATAGTTCATAGAAATCTCGATAATGTCTAATAACTCTGTTTTAATTAAAACCTCCAAGCTTCTTTTCCCCTTTTTATGGCCTAAAAATAGAAAAGACTTAAAAATCAGAGTTTTATTAGCATTATTTAGTATGATACTTGCAAAAATTGCAAGTGTTTACACCCCTTTGATATTAGGAGATGCGGTAGATTCTCTGACCAATTTAAGTAGCGGGTTAAATTTACTATTATATATACCTATTGCGCTTATTATTTCTTACGGAGTTGTTAGAATAGCTTCTTTTGCCTTTGGTGAAATACGTGATGCCCTATTCTCAAAAGTGTCTCAAAATGCAATTAGAAGAGTAAGTTTAAAAATATTTAAGCACTTACATTATTTGTCACTAGACTTTCATTTATCACGACAAACAGGTGGTTTAAACAGATACATTGATCGTGGCACAAAAGGAATTGATTTTTTACTTAGGTACGTCCTTTTCAACGTTGTCCCGACATTCATTGAATTAATGTTAGTAATTGGAATTCTCTTTGCGCTTTACGGCTATGAATATGCCTTAATAACTCTTGTGACAATTACCATTTATATCGTTCTTACTTTTACAATCACTCAATGGAGAATTCAATTTCGTAAAGATATGAATAAAGCTGATAATGATGCGAGCACCAAAATGATTGATAGTTTATTAAATTTTGAAACAGTAAAATATTTTAATAATGAAAAACATGAATTCAATAGACTAGATGAATCTTTAGAAAAATATGAATACTCTGCAAATAAAAATAGAATGTCCCTTTCACTGCTTAACGTCAGCCAAACCTTAGTCATCATGACAGGTATTACAATTATGTTAACATTATCAGTATTTGGAATAAAAAATAACACTATAAGTGTTGGGGGGTTTGTGGTTATTAATGCTTATATGCTTCAATTATATCAGCCATTAAATTTTCTTGGGACTATTTATAGGGAAATTAGACAATCCTTAATTGATATGGAGAATATGTTTAATCTTTTAAATGAAAAAAACACTGTTGAAGATAATGGATTAAATAAAATTGCAATTAATAATTCTGAAATAAGTTTTAAAAATATATCATTTGGATATCATTTTAATAGAGCGATTATTAAAAATATATCTTTTGATTTAAAGAAAGGTAAATCATTAGCTATTGTTGGTCCAACAGGTGCTGGTAAATCAACTATAAGCAAATTATTATTTCGTTTTTATGATCCATCAAATGGTGAAATATTAATAAATAGTAAAAATATAAAAAATTATAAACAAGAGTCTTTAAGACAAATTATTGGCATAGTTCCTCAAGATACTGTTTTATTTAATGATACTATTTATTACAATATTAGTTACGGTAAACCTGGGTCAACTAGAGAAGAAATAATTAATGCTGCAAAAATAGCAGGTATACATAATTTTATTGAGAGTATACCTGAGCAATATAATACTATCGTAGGAGAAAGAGGGTTAAAATTATCTGGTGGAGAAAAACAAAGAGTGGCAATAGCAAGAACAGTATTAAAAAACCCTTCAATATTTTTCTTTGATGAAGCAACATCAGCGCTTGACTCATCAACAGAAAAAGAAATTATTCAAAACCTTGAAAAAATTTCAGAAGGAAAAACAACATTAATAATAGCTCATAGATTATCAACAATTTCAAAAGCAGATAACATAATTGTTATAGATCAAGGTAATATAGTGGAGAGTGGTAATCATCAAAACTTGTTGGATAAAAATGGTTTATATGCAGATATGTGGAGTAAACAAAAACACTTATCTTAACTTAAGGATTAAACTTAAGGATTAATATTAATTTTATGTCGTACTATATCTTTATTTAATTGTATTTCTCTAAGAGTAATTAAAGTAACGCCAATAAAGATTATAACACCTCCTATCCAAGTATAAATGTCTGGGACTTCATTGAAGATTAGGTATCCATACATAGAGGCTACTATAAGTCCAAAAAAAGAATAAGGCTGAGTCATTGTAACATCAGAAAGTTTATATACATGATTCATGCAAAGATGAAATATGGTACCTGAAAGTGCAGCTAGAAATAAAAAAAGAATACTAATAGCTGATGGAGTCTGCCAAAAGAAAATAACCATAAAAAAACTTAAAAAAGTCATGTTAGTATATTGATAAGCAAGTATCGTTATAGAGCTATCATCTTTAGTTAATTTTTTTGTAATGATAATTACAATTGACCAAATGAATGATGATAAAAGAGTCATCTGAATTCCTATAGATACATCAATAATACCTGGTCTTAAAATAATAAGCATGCCAATGAAACCTATAATTAAAGCGCTAATCCTATACATTCTAATTTTTTCTTTTAAAAAAATTACAGCTAAAATTGTCACAAATAATGGTACTACAAAGTGAAGTGCAGATATCTTCTCCAATGATACCATAGTTAAAGCGGCAAATCCAATCAACATAGCTGGCAGATTTAATAATGATCTAATTAAATGAATTTTCAAATTTTTGGTTTTATATACTTTAAACTTAGTTTTTAAAATAAATGGAAAAATAATAATTAAACCCAAAAAAAAACGAAAAAAACCTGCAGTAAAAACATTTAAGTCATTCTGAGCAATTTTCATCAACATGCCCATTGTTGATCCAAAAAAAATAGCAATAAAAACTAATAAAATGGCAAATATTTTATTTGAATTTCTCACTGACTTATATTTACATTAGCTCTTACTAATTCTTTATTTAATTGCATCTCTCGAATTGTGATTATTGTAATTCCAATGAATATAATTATAGCACCTAACCAGGTATAAATATCAGGAGATTCATCAAATAAGAAATATCCATAAAGAGAAGCAACAATCAAGCCTATAAATGAAAAAGGTTGGGTCATCGATACTTCAACAAGTTTAAAAGCATGATTAATGGAAATATGAGAAATTGTTCCCACCAAAGCCGCTAAAGATAAGTAGATAAGACTATTAATAGTTGGTATTTCCCAAAAAATAATGGCCGTAGTTAACGTTAATAATGTCATAAATGTATACATGTAAACCAATATAGTTATGGAGCTATCTTTATTAGTAAGTTGTTTAGTCAAGATGATAATAACTGACCAAAAAAAAGAAGCAACTAGCACCATTTGAATACCTAATGAGATATTAATAATTCCAGGACGCAAAATAATCATCATACCAATAAAACCAATAAATAATGCACTTATTCTGTAAATTCGAATTTTTTCTTTTAAAAATAACACTGCTAAAATAGTCACAAAAAAAGGTACTAAAAAATTCAATGCAGAAATTTTTTCATATGGGATTAACATTAAAGCTGAAAAAGTTAAGAGCATTGCAGGAAAGTTTAAAGCTGATCTAATTATATGAATTAAAATATTAGAGGTTTTATAAACTTTAAATTTTGTTTTTAAAATATATGGAAAGATAAATATAAAACCAATTAAGAAACGAAAAAAAGCTGCGATATAAATACTTACATCATTCTGAGCAAATTTAATTAATACACCCATAGTGCTACCAGCAAATATTGAAATAAGTATTAATAGTATTGCTAAAAAATTTTTTGACATATTATAAAATAAACTTTTTACTTAGATAAAAAATTAATAATTAATAATAAAATTTTTAATTGAATTTACAATATGTGCTATTTAAGCAACAACATATGCTATTTAAGCATATTAAAAAAAATCTAATAATAATTTTAAGTATTTAAGCCAGGAATCCAACTAGTTCCCGCAAGAGGAACTCTGGCCATAGCAGCTGCTTCCACTGTTAATGCACAAAGATCTTCAGGTTCTAAATTATGTAAATTATTTTTACCGCAAGCTCTTGCAATGGTTTGAGCCTCTAAAGTCATTACCTTTAAATAATTTGATAACTTCCTCCCTGCTTTAACAGGATCTAATCTTTTCATAAGTTTAGGGTCTTGAGTAGATATTCCTGCTGGATCATTACCCTCATGCCAATCATCATATGCACCTGAAGTGGTGCCAAGTTTATTATATTCCTTTTCCCATTTAGGATCATTATCACCTATTGCTATCATGGCTGCACTGCCAATAGAAACTGCATCAGCACCTAGGGCTAATGCTTTTGAAACATCTGCACCATTTCTTATTCCACCAGATATGATAAGCTGAACTTCTCGATGAGCATCTAAATCTTGCAATGCATCTACAGCAGGCCTAATACAAGCAAGTGTTGGCTGCCCAACATTTTCAATAAAAACCTCTTGTGTGGCAGCTGTTCCGCCCTGCATCCCATCTAGAACAACAACATCAGCACCTGCTTTAACTGCTAAAGCTGTATCATAGTAAGGTCTTGCTCCTGCGATTTTAACAAAAATAGGAACTTTCCATTCGGTTATTTCTCTAAGTTCAGTAATTTTAATGGCTAAATCATCTGGACCTGTCCAATCTGGATGTCTGCATGCAGATCGTTGATCTATACCTTTTGGAAGATCTCTCATTTCTGCAACTCTATCACTTATTTTTTGTCCTAGTAACATACCTCCCCCACCTGGTTTAGCTCCTTGACCGATTACAACTTCAATGGCATCAGCTTTTCTTAAATCATCAGGGTTCATACCATATCGAGAAGGTAGGAGTTGATAGACAAGATTTTTTGATTGACCACGTTCTTCTTTAGTCATACCACCATCACCAGTAGTAGTAGAGGTTCCTGCGGTAGATGCCCCTCTTCCTAAAGCTTCTTTAGCCGGACCAGATAATGCTCCAAAACTCATACCAGCAATAGTTATTGGGATATCTAACTCTAAAGGTTTCTTTGCGTATCTAGTTCCTAAAGTAACATTAGTTGAGCATTTCTCTCTGTAACCTTCTAATGGATAGCGAGACATAGAAGCTCCTAAAAATAGCAAGTCATCAAAATGGGGTAACTTACGCTTAGACCCTCCTCCCCTAATATCATAAATTCCTGTCTTAGCTGCTCTTCTAATTTCAGAGTTTGTATAATCATCAAAAGTCCAAGATTTACGAGGAGTAGTAAAGAATTTTTTTTTTTTATTTACCATATTAGTAGTCGGATGCGTTATCTATATTAAAATTATATAATTTTCTAGCTGATCCAAATTTTTTAAAATTTATAGCTTTTAATTTGTTAATATTTCCTTGTTTTAATAAATTTTCAATTTTTTTTATATCATTTTTAGTAATTTTTTTTTCAATACAATCAACACCTAAGCTTTTGGGATTACCGGCAATATAAATTACAGTTTCATAAATACTGTCTCCAAGAGCTTCTCCGGCATTACCACAAACAAGTAAAGTTCCTGCTTGAGCCATAAAGCCTGACATATGACCTACAGATCCTTTAACAATAATATCAACACCTTTCATTGATATACCACAGCGAGAACTAGCATTACCATCAACAATTATTGTGCCACCATGTGCTGTAGCACCCGTAGATTGAGAGGTATTTCCTTTAACGTGAATAGTACCAGACATCATATTTTCACCAAGACCAGTACCTGCATTACCATCAATCACAATATTAGCTTTTTGATTCATGCCACCACAATAGTAACCAACATGACCATTAATTTTAACTAATATATTTTCTTTTAGACCGGCACAAATAGCATGCTCACCTCTTGGATTTTTAACAGTAAATTCTCTTTTATTATTTTTGTAAGATATGTTTTGAAGAAAGCTGTTAATTTTACGCAAACTGTTTTTTTTAAAATCTAAATTTTCTATTTTCCCCATGTATAAACAACTCCTGGTTCTGGCTCATATATCTTTGCTTTATTAACATTTGGAAGATGTGCCATAGCTTGAAACTCAGATGCTACAGCTACATAATTGGCATTTTCAGCTATTACGGCAGGCTTACAAGCTATTTCATCACGTAAAATGGCAAAACCATTATTGGTTCCTACTATAAAAGTATAAAAACCATCAAGATTAGAAAGGCAATCTGTTAATGTGTTTTTCATAGATTTATTTTTAGATAATTTGTTACTTATATACCCTGCTGCAACCTCAGTATCATTTAAAGAATGAAATTCTTGCCCTTTTTTAATCAACTCTCTTCTTAAATTATTATGATTAGATAATGATCCGTTATGAACCAAACATTCATCTTCCCCTGTAGAGTAAGGATGAGACCCATCAATAGTGATAGCACTCTCTGTAGCCATTCGTGTATGACCAATGCCATGAGATCCTGAAAATTGATCTAAATTAAATTTTTTTACAATATCTTTTGGACTTCCAACCTGTTTAAATATTTCAATGGATTTTCCATATCCTATTAAGAGAATATTTTCATAATTTTTCTTAATAAAAGGAATAAATTTTTGTGGCTTTGCAGAGGTATATAAAATTGTATGATCAGATATTGTTTTAATATCTAAATTCTTAAAGTTTTTTTTAATATCTTCCTCAAAGTTATTAAGATTTACCTTTTTGCTTAAACAAAGTGAATATTTATAACGTTTTTTTTCCTTATTGTTATAAATTGCAAAACCAGCAGAGTCAGGTCCTCGGGAAGACATGTTATCAAGCATGGCACTTAAATAAGAACCTAATTGGCTATGTAATTTTTTCTTTTTTAAATAAAGACCGACTATTCCACACATAAAAAATTAAATTAATTAATAAGCATATAAATAATTTTATTATTTTAATTGCAAGTATTAATTTTATTTAATAATAATTTCTTCAGGAGTCTCATCTTTTTGGGTGTTTGGATCCCAAGAATTACCCTTAATCCCAGATCCAAAGTTAGCAGATTTATTGGTATAAGGTAACTGGTATAAAATAGAATTAAAGTATTTTTGCATTTGAGGAAGTTGTTTAAATTTAACATAAAAACTTCCAATATGCGGATAGCCTAATTCACTAAACAAATCTTCACCATTAGAGTTATTTAAAAATTCATAATGTTTTAAAAACTCAATATAAAAATCCAGTACATCAAATAAATTAAAATCAGCCACGCTTATATTATTAACTAAAAAATTAGTATTGGCATGTTTATGATTCTGAATCCAGTGTTCAAACTTTTGCATTTTACCTGAATTGTTATTATCAAAAGCTCTATTTAAAACATCTTTTGCTGCTAGATTTTCTTTATTTGTATTTTCATAATGTGTGTAAGCAAAAGATGTAATAATATTTCTTAAATCAACTGTTTCAAATAATAATTGTTCACATTGACTTACTTCGATTTCATTTTGACCAAGCATATTAAATTCTCTTGCTAAATACATAAGGCAAGCATTTGACTGAGATATAATAAAGTTATCTCCATTTAAATCCAATAATTCTATATAAGGTAAATTAATCAAACTATTACTTTTTTTTAATTCTGTTTTATTTTCTTCATGCCATGAGCTACCATCATAGATAGTCTCACCATTATTTAAAATTGCTTCTAGTTTATAAATTTTAGCTTTTAGAGGGATATTAGCATAAATAACCATTTGACGGCATACAGAACCTAATCCTTTAGTGCTCCAATATCCAACAGTTATCTCATTTGATTTAATCATAGTAATTTTATATATTAATTTTTAATTTATAAATTTTTTTAATTAAAATTAAATAAAAAAATAGTATTAAAATAAATATGGATAATGAAAAAATGAAGTTAATAGTAAAACATATTGATAGTATTGAACATATTAAAAAACTAACATGGGAAGAAAAAGTTTTATGGTATTTTAATAGCTTAGGCTCTTATAAGAAAGAAAGTGAAGATGACTCAACAATACTAAAAGATGTTAGAAAGCAATTAACAAAAGATAAAATAAAGCAAATTAATGCTAAGTTAGATAAAAAATATCATATTAATTAAAATATTCTAACATGATAGATTAAAATATTGAAATTATTGACTAATCTTAAAATTCCAATCTTTCCAAACTTGCTTTCCTTTATGATCAACAATGAGAAAGTGTTGAGAAATAATATCAATTACTTTACTTTTGGCATTATCGTTCCTTTCTACATCATCTTCTATAGAATGTTCAGTTAAAATTTTTTGTAAAGAATGTAAATTTTTTGATTGCATATTTATATCAATCAACCTTGAGATATTTTCATTTTGATCTTCGTAAATAACATCAACTTGATATGATATGGTAAAGTTTTTCATAGTTAATAATTATTAAACTACCTGCAAGCAAACTACTATAGTTAAGAATCTATAAATAATAATCTTAATAATATAGATAAGTATTTAATATAACTAATAGAAAAAATTAAATGTTCTTTTTTTTGCGGATTTAGAAGTTTTAATCTATAAAGTAAAAAAAGGAGACTAAATTATGGCTAAAGGAATGGATAAAAAGAAAGACACTAAAGGAAAACCTAAAAAAAGTATTAAAGAAAAGAAAGCTGCCAAAAAAGAAAAAAAGAGCAAATAGAATTATTTTAAATACTTAGGAGTAAATACATTGAGTTTAGATATTGGAGATATTATTACTCTAGATATTGGAAGTATTGCAAATGGAGGACATTTTATTGCAAGACATAACAATCAGATAATTTTTGTTCGTCATAGTATCTCAGGTGAAAAAGCCAATGTTAAAATTATTTATGACCTATTTTCAGAGTGTTATGAATATCAAAAAATAGGTTCTTTCGGAAGTGGAGCAGCTCGCGCACCAATGAATCATCCGCTTACATACGTGATGTCTCAGCCGGTTGACAACTCGTTCATGCATATGAACGACAACATCGACGAAAATTCAAAAGTGGGTCAAGCATACGTTGCTCAGTACTGCGCTAATAATTTCGATGGGTTTTGCACGGCGATGGCAAACAACAACGCATCACAGTACTATCCAAATCAGTTGTTTGGATGCACTTTAGATTTATCCAAAAATTGTTTTCTGAGACGAGGATGGTGTGCTCCAAAGGAATTGACCAAAGGTCAACTGATGCTGATCAATACGGCAAGAACGAAGTA